>ENA-OWPI01000026-OWPI01000026.1-marine-metagenome-genome-assembly--contig:-NODE-26-length-199066-cov-11.659514_pt1 | contig 199066 bp, 143 predicted proteins | sample MGYA00238138_ERZ651775 | MGnify/ENA primary metagenome ERZ651775 (study PRJEB26906, sample SAMN06265043) | marine metagenome | isolation source: Helgoland LTER site | place: Germany:Helgoland, sampling... | reverse complement strand
GCCCCCAAAAATCCTCCTTTTCTCTCCATCATCTTTCGTAGCAGTAGTAGTAGTATCATTACTACTCTTGCTCCCCACCTCCTCCTCGGCGTTCGCAAAGACGCAGAGACGCCATTTTGGCGACACCACCATCACCAACACCACCAACACCAACGCCTTAAGCACTCGTATTTTTTTAATGTGGGCACCCATTTACCATTTTTTGAAGCAAAAAAAGGGGGAACTGCTTCATTAAAAAAAAAGAACAACACTTACGCGCGTTTAATACACACACACACACACACGCAAGGAAAAGAACATCATGCCTCTGACCGACTTGACCAACCGAAACTACCCAACAAAATCCTCCTCTCTGTCCACTTGGGAGGAATGCGATGATGTTTTGCAGCGGCAAAGAAGGAGTACGAATACTTTTAATGTCAAAGTCCCTGCAAAACAACACCCATCGGGAAAACGCACGAATGCGAAGAACACGGGAGGGAGGACGACGGTAAAGTTGACGGACGTGTTCCCATCAAAAACAGCATCAGTCGCAGAGAAAGAAGAAGAGGAGGATTTCTTCGCGAGCAGCGGTAAAGATGAAGCAGTTATCATCGTCGCTACAAAAGGTACGCATTCTTTGCGTCGTCATCATCAAAAGAAGTAGTAACTAATGTGTTCGTCCCCCTCTTCCTCTCTCTTGAAAAAAATGTCAAAACCACCACAGCGAACGCTCAACCAGCAAATACCACGCTCAAATCGGCGAAACATTTGAGTCCTCCGAAGAAGACAACAACAAAAGCGAACACGAACGACGATTCGGACGACGATTGGGAGAGTTGGGGGTGTTCGTCGGAGGACTCAAATGTTGCCGCGGAAGCGAGGAGGAGGAGCGAACAACACACGAAGAAGACGAGCGAACGCGCTTCCGTCCCGCTTGCGAGTAAAAAATTCCAGTGCGTGCCGACGCCAATGGAACAGATTGCGTTGGGTTCCAGTAACAGTAGTAAGCAGCAACAAGCACCGAGGACGCCGTCGTCGAATAGTGCGCGAGGCGGGTTCGGGAGTAACAACAACAATAAGAAAAATTTCACCAGATTATACCGAACGTCCTCGCCCGAGCGCAAGGCGGCTTCGCCAACCGCGCAAGTGATTCAATCTATCGATGAAGCCGTGGACAGCGTTTTGACGAAATCGTACACCGGTTTAGTCGGAGCGGTGAGCTCCTTCGCGTCCACTTTAGATGCAGCGGTCGAAACGACGGCGTTGAAATTGGACCACTTTGCCTCGCAAAAGATGTCGCCGCCGGGCGGGCGTCCGCGGAAGAGCCGAACGACGGAAGACGAAGACCCGATGAGCTCGCCGAACGTGATCAAAATGCGATGCAGAGAGTCGTTAGGCAGCACAAACAGCAGCAATAGAACTAGTACCAGCAGTAGCAACAACAACAAAGACAACGGAGGAGGAGGAGGAGGAGGAGCGGAGGAGACGAAAGCCTCCTCCTCTTCGTCTTCTTGGGAGAACTGGGACGAAGTTGACGACAACAACAAAGAAAACGTCGACCCAAACTTTCCTCAAACCCCTCGCAGGCTCTCCAAACACCTCCTCCAACAAAATAAACATCTCCAACGCTGCAACGCGTCTTTAACCGCCCAAGTGGACGTGGTCGCTCAAAACTTGCGAGAAGAAACCGCGCACCGAAAATTGCTCCAACGCGACATCGACTTGCTCAAAAAACAAAACCTCGGCCTCCAAAAACGCCAACAGAGCAAACACAACAAAGAGGAAGAGGACAAGTTGATGGAACAAGTCCGAGTCCAGTTACAACAGTTGATCAAAGAGAAGAGTGAATTGACCGCGCAGAACGAACGACTGGTCAGGGAGAACGAGCAACTGCACGGATTTTTGTCCCACATGAGTTCCGCCTCGGACGACGACGACTAGGAATAGAGAGAGGAATAGAGAGAGAGAGAAAGAGAGACTCGTCGAAGTAGTACTAATAAACTATTAATAAGAAGAAGAAGAAGAAGAGCTTATTAATGAGATGATAGAATGTGTGCATTTATTTTTACTACGTCTCCCTCAAAATTTGTGCACCATCCCTCTTTTTGCTCCTCTCAACCATCTTCAGCACAGACCAAAAAGCGTATCACAGGAGACAAAATCCTTTTCCAACACACAATTTTTTGGGCGATTTTGAACCGACCGTTCTTTCTTTTTTTTTGCCATCGTGGCTTTCTGCGTGCCAGAATAGGCCTTTGTTTTGAGGGGAAACCACAACGAGAGTATCTTTTTTCCGTCTCGCACACATCCAGCGTATCGTCACTTTTCGCATCGAGAGACGCTTCGACTTCAACGATACGCACGTACACACACACGCAACACAACAGTAGTAAGATGTTTTCTTTGACTCAATCCGCATCTTTTTGCGCGGGCGCAAAAGTAAACGTTGCCGCGCAAAAAAAGCAACAATCCAAAATCTCGAGATCCATCCAAGCGGGCAAAGCGATCAGCTCGGAATCTTTATCCAAGAGAGACTTCCTCTCCGCCGCGGTGTTGTCCTTCGGGTTCCTCTCCGTCGGCGACGCCAACGCGGCGACGAAGAGAGTGAGAAAGTCTTCATCCTCCTCCGCTGCTGCGGTGAAAAAGTCTCCGGGTGCCGCCACGAAAAAGTCCGCCGCGAAACCCGCGTACAAGCCGAAAGGGAAAACCGTCGTCCCGGCGCCGTCCGTCGCGACGTCGCCTGCGGCGAGACGAGGCCGAAGAGGTGTGCCAATCGCCGGGAAATCCTCCTCTGTTTCCGCGGGTAAGAGAAAAACCAGATCGCCGGCGCAAGCGAGAAAGGGCAAGTATTAATAAATTTAACGATACGCTTCACACGAAGGATGATGAGATGCGCTCGCAGAAAGAGAGAGAGAGAGAGAGCGCACGCTTTCCGCTTTAGATTAATGTAAAAGGATAAAGAGAGAGAGATGAGTTGTCGTTTGTCTGCCACACGAAGAAAAAAAATACTTGAAAATACCGCTACTATAAACGTTGTAAATATTTATCTTTGCCAATGGTACCGAACGCATGTTATCGAATGAAACACGAATACGAATACGTAACAGCTGGGAAACGACGCTTTTATCACAATTATGAGAAGGCCGAGAGGAGGAGGAGGAAGAGTATATTGGTAGTAGTACTATTCGTTTTTCTCTTCGCGTATTCGACGACGAGTCTCGTTTTTTTCTAAACGTTTCTCTATTATGCTCGCTCTCGCGGCGAGTTTTTGTATTAGTTTATGGTACATTTTTTAAACGTATTACTCGGAAGCGGCTTTATCCGCTTCCAAGCGTTTCAAAGGCGCGTCGAACGTGGTGAAGTACCCGAGCGTGACCAAACCTAAGACTATTAATATCGCGTAGTCGCCGCTCAGTTTACCGAAGAGTAAGTCGCCGTGTGCCGCGAAGGCTAAGATGGGGACTAAGATGGCCGAGAAGAGGTTGCCGCAGACTTGCTGAAGCGCGACGACGCCGTTTTCATCCTCCGGGTAGGAGACTTCCACGGCCAACTCGGCACAAATCGGTTGGACGGGGCCGACGGTGAACCCCAGGAGGACTAAACTAAATAGGACGTACGCGTCCGGTATGACTTCTCCCGCGCCAATTGGAATCAAGAGGAATACGGAGAGGATGATCAAAGCCAAGGAGACCGGTTTATACTTCTTGGACCGATCGACGTAGCCGCCTAAAAAGATGGATCCAAACATGATGGCCAATTGAAACGCCGCGCCAAACTCGTCGGCTTCGAACGCGTTTTCCACCCCCGCTTTCCCTAAAGTTGTTCCAATAAACGCCGAAACGTTGTTTGAAATGGCAATAGAAGCTACAAATGCAGCCGTTGGCTGCCAAAATCCCGGCGTGTTCAACAAACGTTTACATAAAGCCGGGAAATTTAACTCGGCTAACTCGTCTTTGCCCATATTCTGCGACGCGTCGACGTCGCGCGATGCCTCTTCGGCTTTGCATCTACGTTTTCTCTCTTTTTCCTGTTGCATTTGCGATAAACTCGGCGGCGTCGGTGGTTTCTCTTGAAACTGTATGAACGCGCCAATAGTCACGATTCCACTCAGTAAAGTAATCAACGAAAAATACCCATTTAAACCTTCGTTGGTTTGTCCCATCAATCCGCCGACGAGGAAGGCGACCGCTATGCCAATCTGGTTCGCGTTTATCGCGATCGACGTCGATAACGCTCTCTCGTCTTTGCCGAACCACCTCGACGACAATAAAGTAGGTGTGCATTGAAAAAATGGCTGCGCAGCTCCAACTAAAACAGTGCCTACCACTTCTTCGGTATACGAAGGCATAAACGACGCGAACGGAATGAAATCGTTAAACTCTAATCCCGACCGTAAAGCGCACCCAAACGTCATCAAAGCCGCCGCGCTCACCACGACGTTTCGCAAACCAAACTTCCCGACAATCTGCGGCTCCAAGAAACAAAACGCGACGTTCGTAAATAAAAACACGTCGATCAACGTTTCCGGACTTCGATGAAAAATCGAATCCCAGGTCCCCGGCGTTGCCGCAACTGAAAAGCACACCCAATCGGAAATCAACGCTAAACAGGCGAGATAGCCGAGTTGAACCCATCGTTGGGAATAGAGGATGATTTTTTCCTCATCATCTCCTTCCTCGAAATCGGGTTTTATCGACGACGATGAAGATGATGATGATGAAGAAGACGCTTTCGCCGTCACGTTTCTCTTATCCGCTTTTTCATCAATTAAATTCGGTAACAAACTCTTCCCTCCTTTAGATATCATCGAACAAAAGCCCGGCGACGGCGGAAGACTTCCTTGACGACGCACGCGACGACGAGGAGGAGGAGGAGGAACAAAACGCGTCGTCTGAATCGTTTTAGTATTCTTCATCGTCGTCGCGCGTTGAACTCGAGCGCCGCCGCCGCTGAATGTGTTTCTTCTTTGCGATGAAGATATCGACGGCATCGACGTCGCCGCCTTTCCCGAAATCTGAGACATTGAGACGACGGAAACCTGTGAATAATCGAGCGTCGCGCGGGTGCGGATGTGTGTGCTTACAAATATATATGTATATACTATGCGCTGAGTTTGTGGAGATGTGGAAGGAGCGCGTGATAAATAGTGTTTATGCCGTGCGCGCGCAGCGCTCTTATTATGAAGAAAAGAAACTAACAAACTCTCGTGGTATTCGAAACATCCTCTCTGGAAGCGTCGTCGTTTTCCGCGTCGTCTAATTCTTCTGCAAATTCCAGAATGTTTTGTTTCGTGCATTCAGCAATCTCCGTCAGCGCTTCGTGCGTTAAAAACGCTTGATGCGGCGTCACTAACACTTGAGGCAAAGACGAGAGCTGCGCCATGGTATCGTCCCAATATAACATTTTTTCTTCGACGGTTAAGTTGGAAAAGTCTTTGAAGAAAATCTTCTCCTCGGATTCGTAAACGTCTATGCCTAAACTGCCGAGCTTCCCGAGACGAAGTCCGCAGATGACGTCTTTGATGTTCAGAAGGCCTCCACGAGAGGTGTTGATGAGCATGGCGCCTCTCTTCATCGAATCGATTTCCTTCTCCGCGATGAAGTGTTTCGTGTGCTCGTTGAGCGGTAAATGGAGACTGATGATGTCGCTATTCTTTAACACGGTTTCGACGTCGTCGCAATATTGACCGACAAACTCTCGCTTTTGTTTCAAGTCGTAGCCTAAAACGCTCATGCCAAACCCGTTGGCGCAAATATTCGCCAAGCCTCGTCCGATTTTTCCCGTTCCTACGACGCCGAGCGTTTTGCCTCGCATCGAGAACCCAACCAACCCATCTAAAGTGAAATTCCCAGACTTGACGCGCGAATGCGAGATCATGAGTTTCCTATTCAACGCTAAGATCAACGCCATGGCGTGTTCTGCTATTGAGAGCGGATCGTACATCGGCACCCGGTACACGAGCACGCCGAATTTTTTACAACTTTCCACGTCTACTTTATCGAAGCCAGCGCATCTTAACGCGATCATTTTTACCCCACACTTCTCACTCAATCTTTCTATAACGTCCGCGGATAAATCGTCGTTCACGAAGCAACACATCGCGTCGTACCCGTGAGCTAAATCGACCGTTTCTATTGTTAATCTAGGTTTGAGAAAAGTCACGTGGAAATGTGAATTCAGTTGCTTTTCCAAAATCTCTCGCTCGTAATCAGACGTGGAAAAGACGACAACCTTTAGCTTCTTCTTATTAGAAGAAGCGTAACATCGCTCGTTCGATGCTCTAGAACGTCGTTTGTTCTCGCTTCTTTGGGGTTTTAGTCGTAATAAAGTGCGCTGTTGTTGCGACGAGAGCAGTTTGTGCGCGCGCATTTTGATTTTTAACTGTGGCTTTTCTTAGATATTTTACAACACACAACTGCTTATAGTATTATTATTATCGCGGCTTGGTGGCTTCATCTTGGCTTTTGAGTTCTTGCGCGACGGATTCGTCTATGGATTGCGTCAGAGGGTCTCTTTCTCTCTTGATGCGCTTGTAGCTCCCGCTGCCTATTTGCTTCAAATCCTGGGTCGCCGCTTTGAGTTCTTCCGACTCCGCCATGGCGTTCAAGTTTGCGGATGCGGCTTCGTTCCAGCTGCTCGTGACTTCGCACGCCTCGAGCTCGTCCGAGGAGAGGTTTGCGGCATCGTCGGAACAGTTGCCGAGAGGTAACTCTGGGCCGGCGATTTTCATGGCCACTTCGACCGCGACCGGGGTTAACGCCATGGATAAGATGACGACGCAGACTAAAACTTCTTCTAATTTTTGCGGGAAGAGGTTACCGGCGCCGGTGGAGGTGGCTTGACCAAAGATGACGAACGCAAATTCGCCGCCTTGGGAGAGGACCGCGCCGGCGACCAAGGCTTCGCGCCAGGAAAGGCCAACGAGTGGGCCAAGTGCGGTGACGACGCCGGTTTTGGTGGCCATCAAAGTCGTGGTCATGATCAAAATAATCGGGAACATTTCGATGGCCAACGGGACGTCGATGGTCGTGCCAATGGTCACGAAGAAAAGCGAAAGGAATAAACCTTTGAACGCGTTCAGCTCGTTGATGATTTGGTGCGCGTATTTCGTGTCCGCCAAAACGATACCGGCGAGGAACGCTCCCAACGAGTCGCTAAAACCAATCGCAGAACAGGCGAAGGAGAAGCCGAAGAGAGTGAGCAAGGACATGGCGACGAAAACATCCGTCCCAGCTTCCGCCGCTTCCACGGCTTCGAAACCAACCAACGCGAGCGATCTCCCAGCAAACGCTAGCGCGCCGAGATCGAGCATGGACGTCGCGCCGCCAGCTGCCATGACGCCCATATCCATGCTCGCTCCTCCGCCGCTCGCTGCCGCCATGGACAACACCGGCAACAAAATAATAAACGGCACGACCGCTAAATCTTGAAACAAAAGCACCCCCAACGATGCGGTTCCAAACTTTGTCGCCAATTGTTGCTTATCTTGCAACAACTGCAAACCAAACGCGCTCGAAGATAAAGACAACGCGAAACCAATCACCACCGCCTCTAACGTCGAAGTCACCTGTAACATCTCGTTGTTCCCCGGTTGTACAAACTCTAAAACTTTCGTCCCGATGGCGTTCCCTGCTGGCAACAACGCCATAGCGAAGAGCACGTTCACCGCCGCGACTTGCGTGAAACCTAAACCGAACGCGTATTTCGCCAACGCTTTCAATCTCGTAATCGACAACTCCAAACCCATCTCGAATAACAAAAACTGAATCCCGAGCTCGCAAAACTGATCCACCTCTTGGTTCTCGATGAACAACCCGAGCTTATTCAAACCTAGACCGGCGGCTAAGAAACCCAACACCGGAGATAATTTAAACTTTCTAAACGTCGGCACGATAACCACGACCGAGAGTAAAAGCAAACCGACGTCCACATCCACCGACTTCAAAACCTTCGTCCACTCGTTATCGTCCAGGGTCGCTCCGGATTCTACCCCGTCTCTCGTTTCCTTCACCAACTCGTTCACGAATGCCCTCGGATTCTCCGCGGCTTGTATAATCACCCCAGTCGGTAACTGTTCCTCTTCGATTCCAGAATCGAGTAATCCCATCGCGTCTTGTGCGCGTTCGACGAATATTTTCACGATGGATGCCGGCGTTTGGTCTCCGTCTAAGCGCGGCGTCGGGAGGTACACGTCCGCCAAGAATAGAGCATTTTTAGTAATGATGTTGTTCCTATTATCGCGACGAAGAATGCTTTCTGGGAAAATTTTGCTCGCATCATCGTTATCTTCCGAAGAAGAATCTACCAACACCGTACTTACGCCGTACTTTGCGAGGACTCCATTAAACCCGTCGCTCGTCCTCGTCGGCGGCGTCGCGACAAAACGAACTTCTTCTCCACTCCTACTCGTCATCATCTCGCTCTGTTGTTCTCCATAAAACGCATCCATCGTCGTCATCGCGGCGCAGCACACTTTCGCCGATGATTTACTCCTACCGTAATAGTTCTTCCTTCTTCGTCCTCCTCCTCCTTTTCCTCCTCCTCGACCACAACCGAAATCATCATCGCGCAAATATATACAAGAAGGAGAAGAAGACCCCCCGCAAAAGCCGCTGCTTTTGCTACTGCTCGCGAATTGATGCGACGCCGCTCGTTCTCTCGCGGTCTTTTTCGTTTTCGTGCTCCGCGAGACGTGTCCTACTCCTCCTCCTCCTCCTCGGGAACGAACGACCATCATCTCTCTCTAATCTTCGTCTTCGTCGTCTTCTTTAAACGCTACACAAAACAGGCGCGCTAAACTCTGCACAAAATCGTCTCCTCCGAAACTCGTTCACGTCGTCGTTTACGTCGTCGTCGTCCGTACTATATATATATATATATATATGTGAGAGCACAGAGAGAGAGCACAGAAAAGGAGCGCTTTCGGGGAAAACGTTGTTAGAATTTGTGTTTGTTCGAGTTACGTGTGACGTGACCGAAAAGATACGCAAAAAAAAATATCGTTCAAACAAGAGAGAGCGAAGTTTTGTTTTGTGTGTCGTCGTCGCCAAAAAGAAGTAAAAAAGAAGTGTTTTGGTGTCTGTCCCCCCTCGTCGGAAAACATTTTGTCATCTGGAAGTTAAATTCGGGTGCTTTGAAGAGTTTTTCGAGAGGTGTTCCTACCGTTAAAGTTGTGAGAAAGCCACTTCTTTTCCCCAACGTACAAAGAATACACACACACTACATACTTACTCACAGAGCGAGAGTACCTTTTCTTTAACGATATCTTCTTCTCGTGAGAGAGAGAGTGAGAGAGAGAGAGAGATTTGCGACGCGCGCGCGCGCGCAGAGAGAGAATAAGAGAGAGAGAGAAAAAGATGATGGGAGACGAGGACGATGATGAGTCATCCTCGGATTCATCCTCTTTCCACTCGACGTCCTCGTTCGATATCACGTGCCCGCTCGAACTCTTATTAGACCCTTCGTTCCTGGGAGACGCGTTAACCGCGGAAACGATGTTACGAACGATTTCGAATTTAAGCGCGCAAGATTTAGCGAAAACGGCGGAAAGGTGCACGTGCCCGAAAGGCGTCTCGTGTCGGTATCGAAAAGTGACCGACTCGGACGAGGCGTGGTGGCCGCACTGCGCGAAAGCGTGGTTCGAGGCGGATAGTTTACCGGCGTTTAGGAAACCGCCGAAGGATAAGAAGACGTGGAAAGCGGCGTATTTAGCGTTGAAGCCGGAGGAAGGACCGACGCCGATGGAGCTGGAAGAGAGGAGATTGAAGCAAGAGAGGATCGAAGCGAAAGCGTTGAAATGGTCGATGGAGAATAAGCTCGGGAAAGGGGCGATTAAAGCGAGGAGTAAAGAAGGTGGGGTAGAGTTAGCGGTGGACAGAAAAAACACGGATAAGGCGACGTTGAGGGAGTTTTATAAGACGGTAAGGGCGAAACCGAAAGGGAGAGGGCACAGAGAAGGCGTGAAAGCGTTCAACGCCGGGGCTTGAGTTATTTTCTCCGAGGCTAAACAAAAACTGTTGTTGCTGTTATTACTGTTAATCTTAATGTTGTACAATTAAACTTACTACTAATACTATAAAAACTATCAAACTTTACACCGCTACTCTATAAGCTGCCGCACAAAACGTCTAAGCGTTTCGGGTCGTCCAGATCTTCAAAAATCCGAAGTATTCCTTCCGCTACTTTGGCTGATTTCTCACGTAGCGAAGAAGATTTCACGTAATCAGTGGTCGTTACTTTTCCTTCTTGGACGGCTTTTGTGAGTTTCGCCCATTGCTTCTTTATTCGTTCGATTTCGCCGGGATCTAAGTTCAAGACGCGAAGGCGGTCCGACCATCCTTCGACGAGCATCCGGGACATGTCCTGGGCCAAATCATCCGCGTATTTCGCGACCCAGCTCAAGAACTTCGTCCGCGCGTCAAAAGAATCAGGAAATACGTCGCATTTCGCGGAGATATTATCTGCAATCATTTCAAATAAGAGCGAGATGAAACCAGAATTGATCTGGCACTCGAGACGCTCGGGATCGTCCGCGGTTTCAAAGGTACTCCAAATTCGAACGTTGAAGTTGTATATGACTGATTCCATTCGATCCCATCCGTATTGAAGTTTACCATTCTTCTTCGACGAACTGTCTATCTGAGCGAGTCTTTTACGCATATTTTCCGCGACGTGTTTCATGCTCGCGTCGATTTCGCCTACGTGAACAACCTCGAGCTCGTTCGCAAATCTCGCCACAATATCCGCAATCGTGAACATAAGAAACGGGTCTGCGCCACATTCATCCAAGCGCTCGTAGTTTTCAGCCGAGCCTATGACTTCCAGCAGACTACCGATAACGGAAACGATCACGTTTAGTTGTTTCATCGCCCCTTCCGCGGAGATGTCAAGATTCTCCAAGCCTTTTGTGACATCGTCCACATCGTCTCCTCCTTCGTCGTCCCCTCCTCCGATGGCGAGCGTGAACACTCGCACGAGGGTTCCAAAATTTTGCAAGTTATCACGTAAATCCTCGCTCGCGTTATATCGTATCTCGCTATCGTCCGATTCGAGTAAATGATGAATTTCGATTTGCATCTCCACGCGGCAAATCTGCGAGACGAGTTCGAAGAGCGTGATGTTCTTGGTCTTTTCGGCAGCGGCAGCTACTCTTCCGCCTGGTATTTTCTTCTTGTTGTTATTCTTCTTCTTCTCCTTGCTCGTTTCTGAAAGCGACGACGGCGAGCTTTTCAGCATCCAACCATCATCTCCGCAGCAGTGTTGCACGTAGGCCGCGACGTGCACCGCGAGCCTTCGTTGTCTTTTACCGACACTCTTGGACGACAAGATGAACTTCAATCCCTCGCGAAGCTCGTTCGACCACTTGCTCTCAAAATCTTCCCATGCCAAATGCTTATATCGATGCTTTGCGCTCTCGTCGTTTTCACCTAATATTTTTGCGTCTATCACCGTGTTGATGAGTTCTAAAGCCACCAACGCTGCCTCCGTCCCAGCTCTCTTATACAAACACTCCCTCGCAACTCTACCAATCATCCCATTACTAACCGCGATATGATTCGCAATGTCCACGTACGGATTCGAGGCTTCATCTTCGCTGTCATATACTAAATCCAATTCTTCGTACGGATCGAACGCGAAAACGTTTTCCTTATCGTGCGCGAGACAAATCTCCCTCACAATATTATTCAAAGCAGCGATCCCTGACACGATGAGCGCCTCGTTTTCATTCCTCTCTTCCTCCTCTTCAGATTCAAACGCCTCACACAAAATATCACACATCTCGCACACGCACTCCTTCAAGATCTTCAGTGGAGTATCTTTCCACTTCCATTTGTCGTCCTCGCCCTTCCACGAGCCGTCGTCGGCGCGGACCACCGCCACGAGCGTTCGATCCGTAAATTCGCACACTTTTGCCATGCTGTCCCTCGGTAAGATGATCTTCGAGTTTGTATATAATTCCTCCAATATTGGGAGTAATACTAACGCGCACTCTCTCGAGCCGGCGGCTAAACTCGCGCAGACGTTGATACCTAGACTTCTTTTCTGCATATTTTCCGGTTGATTGATGTTAAAATCCTTCGTCTTCTTTTGACTTAAACTTTTGCTCTCGTCGTCGTCTGAATCGTCGTCATCGGCATCATCATCATCCTCGCGAGGAGGACTAATCAGCGAGAACAAAAAGTCGTCTCTCATCGCCGCTTGGCAGACGGAGAGGAAGACGTCGTCGTCATCGTCACGAACGAAATCGGAATTCGATTGGTCTTCTTCTTCCCCAAGTTTTTGTTGTAACAACTTCACGGCTAACGCTAAACCGACGTATTTCTTCGTCGTGGATGGATCGTTCAAGTGATCGAGGACTTGAGTACGGAGGAGTTTTGGTGGAGGAGGCATTTTTTACGGTAAGATGATGATGTGTGAATGATGATTATGATTTGCGCATATCATAAGCGTGTTGTGTGGATTCTTTTTTATGCAGAAGTGTATTGAGATGAAAAACGTTTCACAGACAGACGCGAGGATGACGATGCACCATTACAACAGATGAAATCCAACAGCATTTTATTATTACCTTCGTCTTGGCGAGCGAGATCGAGATCGGTCTCTCGTCGTTCTCCGATGACCACCGTGGTCTCTCCTATTTCGCGGCGGCTCGGGCGACCTGGAAGAACCGCGGCGGTGGTGGTGGTACTGGCCCCGGCGACTTTTAGTATTACGATCGTCGTAATCGTCGTAATCGTACTTTCTTCTGTCGGTATTATTGCGTCTTCGTTTCGAAGGACTGTAACTTCGACTGCGACTAAAGTCTCGGCGGCGTCGATGAGAGTGGCCACGGTCTCTTTCCCGGCTGCGGCTGCGACTGCGACTGCGACTTTGTCTTCTACGGCGGCTCGATTTATTACGATCCGAGGAGTCTCTTTCTCGGCGGTCTTCGCTCGAGCGAGAGCGTGAGCGGCGTCTGCTGCTTCGATGATCGCGGTCGTCGCGATGATGATCGCGGTCGCGCGGAGAACGACGATGATGCTCGCGAGGATGACTGTTGTAGTCGTCTTTCTTTTTTATAGTGTTATCGTCTACTTTTTCCTCTTCGGATACGTGCGTCATCGTCGTGTTGTTTGTCGTGGTAGTCGTCGTTGTCGTCGTCGTTCCCGCGGCTGGAGTGCCGTCGAATGCTCTCGAAGATGGAGGAGGAGGCACGTCGCTCAGAATGTTCTTCTCGTCCGGCGCCTCGGGTTTTTGGTCGGCTTCCTTTTCTATCTTGCGTCGCTTCACGACGACCAGCGCTTCTTTCTTCTTCTCCGTCTTCTTCTCCTCATCCTTTACTTTAGATGCTTCTTTTTCTTCTACTGCTACTTTCCTGTACTTTTCTTCGCTCGGCGGTTTCATTTCCGTTTCCGCTTCCGCTCCTGCTCTGTCCTCTTCTTCTTCCTCCTCTTCGTCTTCTCGCTTCCCGAGAGGCTTCGAATACACCCGATCGTTCTCCTCTCCTTTCCCTTCCGCGCGTTTCCTCAAAATATCCGCCAAACGTTCCTTCAACTCTCTGATCCTCTTCCATCCTAAATACTGCTTTCCCATCTGGTGATCTCTCACCCGTTGCTCGTTATCGTGAGTGTTCAAAAACACCCCGCTCAGCGGGCACACGATCAACCGCTTCATCGTCTCCACGCGTCTCTCGCATTCTTTCTCCACGACTTCCTCTAACTTTTTCCTCCTTTCGGCAATCTCATCCAGCTCCTTCATCGCTTTCTCCGCACCATCCACGTCTCCAATAATCCCCAACTGTTCGATTTTCTTTTGCATGCACTGCGTCTGATCGGCCAATTGCGCCAACGCTTGTTTATCGTGCACCGGTACCATCCCGTACACTCGCGCCCGTTCCGCGCGTTCCATCTCCACGCGTTCCGTGGCAATTCGAATCCGTCGATCGCAATCGGACACCAGCCGGTCCAAAATTTTCTTCGTCTCTTTCTCGTAGTTATATTTACTTCGCTCTCGATCGGTGAGAACTTGAAATTCTGCGCGTAACTCCATCGACTGCACGCCGCACGGATGCTCTTGTTTGCTCGCTTGTTGCACCGGCACACGCAAGGCTCGGGCGATTTCGTCCGCAGATTTTGTGTTTTTAAACATCGTCACGTCGAAGCCGCAGAGGAAGTATTTGTCCACGTCTTCGTCCTGTTTACGAGAGAGAGAGAGAATAGGGAACAGAAAGAAACGTTCTCGGTGAGTGTAATAAAACTCTCGCCGCATCCTCGTCGTCGTCAACACCAACACTTTACGTCGTCAATCCGTTCGGGAGAAAAAAAAAAACGGATTGAAAATGTTGTAAAAAGAGTCGTCTAATAGTAGTATTCGTTTACCGTAAACAACTTCTTCCTGTTCACTCTTTCGTCTAAAGGGACGTCCCGCTCGGCGCCCATGAGCTGGTCCAGCATTGCGCGCATTTCTGCCGCCATACTGTTTACTTCTTCTTAGTGTGTGTGTGTGTTTTTCTTCGCAATTTTAGTACAGCAGCTTTTTAGTTGAGAGACCTTTTGTGCTGCCGTTTTGATTTTTTTTTCTCTTCTTCTTCTTGCATGTACACTGATTCATATAAAAAATTCAGCGTTTATTATACTATTCGCAAACGCGTCTAGCGCATCTATGATGCGAGTTCTCTCACGTTTTCGAGTGCATTTCGGTGTACTATTTTATCTGAAACTTAAAAAAAAGAGACGAAAGCGTTACGCGAGAGACTTTGGACTTTGCGCGACGAAAGTGGTGTTCACATTTATGAAGACCCGATGATGTGTTGATCTCGTCTCTCACTCTCTTTCTCTCTCTCTCTCTCTCGACCGAGGAATAGGAAGAAGTAACTCAGAGATGATGATGTCATGAGAACAACAACGTATTTGACGTCGCGAGGATGGCGTCGAGACTTCGTTTACGTCTTCTCTGCGAATCGTATATCGACCATTTCTTTTTCGCGAGACGTTTGGATTTGATGCAATTGACTCGAGACTTTCGAGCAAAATCGTCCGCTTTTTTTTCCTCTTTGCGCGCGATGGCGAGTAAATCCAATCGAGCGCGATCGGTTTCTTCCTGTTTTTGTTGGAGTTTAAGCCTTTGGCGTTTTGTTATTTTTACTTTCGTCGTCGTCGTCTTTTGTGGGATTCTGTTTTGAGTATGCTTCGTCGGGCCGCGACGAATGGTGTCGGCGTCGTTCTTGTTAACGACTGCATTCGATTTCGATTCGCTCGCTTTCTCCGGAGTGTTGACGTTTGAAGAAAAAAGCACCGGGTGTTTTTTTATGGGAGACATCGGTGGAGTCGTTAAAATCCGCCTGTTCCAAAATGCTTTCGCGTCGTCATCGTCGTCTGAATCGTCGACTCGAAGACGCTTCTTCTGCGAATCTGTTTCCAATGATGATAGTATTTCAATCGTCGTGTTTTGACTGACACTTCTTCTTCCTCTGAGAGTAGTATCACCATTACCCGTCTTCTCGTCGTTGTTGTTCGAGAGTATCACGATCACGTCGCTGCTTTTCCTCCTCTTCTTCTTCTCCTTCTCCTTCTCCTGACAAAAGTTGGCACCCAAGAAACAATCCAATTCTCCCCTAAAACCGTCTTCTTCGTCCTCGCGTCTTTTCCCCCCCTCCTGAGAACAACAATAACAACAACAACAACAAAGCGAAGAAGAAGAAGTAGCAGAAGATAAACAATAATTCAAAAACATCTCCCCGGCGTATTTCGCCGTGATCGCGTTTCCATCGATCCCTAACGTCTCGTACGGGTGCAAGAATTCCAACAATTTCTTCTCCAAAAGGGAATGATGAAAATGATGAAAATGAGCATCGCCTAATCTTTTCTTCCGTCCTCTCGCGTACTCCAACAACGGATGATGACGATAAAGACGACGACGAAAACAATGATGATCATTCTTTTCGCTCTTTGTCTTCGTCTTTTTTGCCCTCTCCCCTGCTGCTACATTCATGTATCTTTTTTCTCTCTGTATATATACTAAGAATCTCTTTTAATAGAGAGAGAGAGTTCGTATTCTCAAGAGTGCACACAAACAAACAAACCCTAAACCTTAAAACCCTAAAATTTTCGCTCACTTTCATCTCTCCTCCTTTAACTGCTTTTAAAAGCAAACACAAACGCACGAAAACTTTGAACGAGTATTATTACTCCTCCTCTCGCGCGATGATGATGATGTGGTTTTTGTGAGTCGCGACGACTCGTGAGCGCATCGTTTCATCGGTCGCAAAGACAGAAGGTGTCTCTTTTTTCCTGAGATCTGAATTGCACAAAATTTGTCTGGTGGTGGTGCGATGAAGGGGAAAATGATGAAAAGAAAAGATGCGGACTTTGAACAACGCGCTTTAAGTGCAGAAAAAGAAGAGGAAAAGACCAAAAAGACGAAAAGGAGTGGAGAAGGTAACGGTGGTGCTTCTTCGTTGCTCCGCGCGTCCAGGGAACAAGTTTTGAACGCGATGAGAAAGAAGAAGAAGAAGAGGAACAAAAATCTCGTAACGAACGAGGAGGAGGAGGAAAAAGAGGCTGAAAACGCTTTCAACGTCGCAAATCCGTGCGGCATGCCGGCGAGAGACCGGAACGAAGAAGGTCCAGATGATGATTTGACGAATTCTTTGTCGTCGGACTCGAGCGAAGTGGAGTGGGAAGACGTGGAAACAGAGGAGGAAGAAGAGGAAGAGATTGAGGAAAATGAAAGCGCGGCGGCGAACGACGACGACGCGAAGGAAGAAGACGAGAGAGACAGCGAGTGCGAAATAGTGGACGAGATCACCGGGGACCCGAACGAGATCAAGGTGAAGAATAAAAATAAAAGGAGGATAACGAGACAGGAGAGGAACAAGATTAAAGAGCTACATCACGCGGAGTTGTTGTGTCGTTTAGCGAGGGTGCATTTGGTCAATCGAGCGCTCGAGAGCGACGCGTTGCGATGTTTGGCGCTCAGCGTGGCGCCGAGAGGATTGGTGGAAGGTATTTTAGAAAGACCTGGGAAGAAGGAAGGAAAACCAGTGGTGAGGGTGATGTTGCATTTCGCGGTGAAGTTTTTTCAAGACCACGTGTTAAGCCCTTCTCGTTGTACTTCTGATAACGAGGAAGAGGAGCGTTCTTCTTGGACGCCGTACGTGAGCGCGAAAGAAGCGCGGGCAAGTAAGGCCGGGTTCGCGGGAGGCGTGGCGTGGAAGTTGAGCGAGATGTTAAGAAGAAAAGATAAAAATATCAACGAAACAATGAGACTCTCTTCATTTTCGAACGTTTCGGAGATGAAGGCGGCGCTTTTGTGTGCTTTCTTACGCGCTTTGGGTATTCGCGCGAGACTGTGCGCGAGTTTAAAACCGTTGCCGCACGACGCGAAAGGACCGGATTTAGATAGGAAAACAACCTTGCGATCGTTAGATGGTAAACCGGCAAATATTTTTAAAGCGATGGAGAAGAACGGAGCAGCGGCGAGGAATAATGGCGAGGAAGACGACGATGCGGCGGACGAGATTACGCACTGGTTGGAAGCGCTCGTGCGAGAAGGCGGGAACGATACGACGACCGAGGAATCGACGCGGAAGAAAACAAAGAAGAAGAAAACGACCGCATCATCTACCCCATCGGCGGCAAATGCGCAGAAGAAAAAAGAATCCGCAAAGTTTGTGCCAATCGCGCTCTCTCCAACCACGCATACTTTTACCATCGGTGACGTCGACGATATCGTGAAAACGTGGTCGACGTACCCGGGATACGTCGTCGCTTTCGACGAATTCGATCAAGAGAAGAACGGCAACGTTTTGTCCTTCACGGACGTGACGAGAAAGTATTCGCAAAAGCAGTTTGCCATAAAAGCTTTGAAGAAACGCATCAAAGGTGATCAGAGATGGAACGAGCTCAGCGCGGCGCACAAGATTGATCTCAGCGGCATTCACGATAACGACGAGGAAAATTCCAGTCAACTGTATTTGAAAAAAGCGTTAATCGACGAGCGCGACGAGATGGCAACGATGCAAAAATCGGAGCGACCGCCAAAAACGCTCACGGAAATCAAATTGCACCCTTTGTGGTGCATAGAAGCGCACTTGAGGCAAAACGAGTGCATTTATCCGAAAACGGGCGTCGCCGGGTGCGTCGACGGGAAACTCGTTTACCCTCGCGAAAACGTTCAGACGCTTCGGACCGACCGGCGATGGAAATCTGAGAAGAGATTGATGGTGAAACACGTGGAGATTGATAGTCCGATCAAGAAGTTACTTTCGAACAAAGCGCGAGCTCACTTGAAACAGTACGGCGGCCACCCAGAACAGTTCGCGGATATTTTTTTATACGGCCAGTGGCAGTGCACCACTTACCACCCGCCTAAAGCGGACAAAGGCGTCGTGCCTACGAATGATCGCGGTAACGTCGATTTGACGAAGAATGGCGACGGGTTACCAGACGGTTGTGCGTACATTGAGGACAAAAATGCGTTAACCGCGGCTCGTAAACTTACCAATCCACAAATTCACGCGGTCCCTGCTCTGATTGGCTTTGAGTACAAGCAAGGCGGCACGACGCTTCCCGTCTTTCTCGGGTGCGTCGTCGTCTCGGAAAACGAGGAAAGAGTGAGGAAACAACTGCTCGAGGACGAGCAAGAACGAGTAAAGAAAGAAAAGCTGAAAAAACTGAAAGACGCGAGTTTGAAATGGCGCACGTTACTCGGCGCGATGTTCATGAAGGAAAGGTTGAGAAGAGAAGTGGACGTTCAAGAAAACGAAGACACGTTTCAAACGACGTTGGCGACGAAAGTAGAAAAATTATAGCACATACAGTAGTAGTAATAGAGATTGAAACGCACGCACATACAAAACAAAAAAAGCTCATTTCATTTTACCTACGGTGACGAATGGCACGCCGAGCATGTCAACCGGCGCGTGCTCGCCTACGTTTGCGCCGCCTCCGACTTTAACCAATCCCGTTCGCACGTTCTTCAACAGCGCTCTATTCCCGTCCTCCTCTCTCAACGCTTTCACGATGTGCATATCGGACACCATCGCAGTTACCGCCTCCTCGCTAACACTACCGCTACTATCGCTACGACTATTACTAATACTACTCATCAACGCCCTCTTCGCGTTTCCGGCTCGATCAATTTTCACCGAATCATCCACGACGCCATCGCACGTCCCTGGAACCATAATCCTCGCGCCGGCCATCATCGCCCCCAATGCGCCAAACCCAAACCCCATCGCGTGCAACAACGGCACCCCAATCATAACCACGTCCTCTCTCCTCAACTCCATCGCTTTCGCCGCTCGTTCTCCGTATTTAAACAACGTCTCCGCTCCCTCACCTTTCTCGGTTGAATTGAAGTAAAACACCGCTTCATTCTCCGATGATGATGACATCCCACCGCTCGTCGAAGCGTCCTCTTCTCCATTACCGTACGCGTTCATCAGCACCTCCCAATGGACGACTTTCTCTTTCAACCCGGCGGGACCAACCGCGATGGGTTCGTGCGCGCCGACCATCTCGCCCGCTTTCCCGCTGAACGAACTGTGCACCAAAGCGCCGAAACTTTTCGCGGATAAAAACTCCCCTTCCGTCTTCGAACTTTGCACTTTCGTTCCGCTCAGAACGGCGCCGGTGAGTGCGATTAAAAGTTCCGGAGAATCCCCCAAACGAATCGATAACTTTTTCTCCTCTTGGTCTTCTTTGCCTTCTCTTTGGTTGTTGGTGTTGTACCCGAGATCGTTCAAAGCGGCGGCAAACGCGTAGGATCGATCGCGAAAGTCCGCGAACGAGAGATGCCGAAAAGACTTTTCATTCTCGTCGAAGAAGTACACGAACGGCGCGTTCGGTGCGTTGGCGTGGGCGTTTTCGCGGAGAATGTGCGCGAGTACCACAGACGTCGGGTCTTTGTTCCCCGTGGTGAAGTTCCTCTTGGTCGTGGCCGCCATTGCCGAACCAGCCGCGGTAAAAAGTCGTCCTCGTCGTCCTCCCGCGGTAAAACGCATCGTCGTCGTCGTAACAGTCGTCGTTTACGTCGCTTTTAATAATCGCGTTCGTTTGTGCGTGTTGTTTCCTCCGTGGAAATGAAGATGATTTTTCCATTTTATCCATCGAAACGTCGCAACAAAACAGATGAGATATGACGACGAGAACAGACGAAAGACGACAGAGACGAGTGCCAAAAGGCACGTGCGACGAATTTTACTTCGAAAAGAATATGAAGAAGTGTTGTTGTTCGTGTTGTTGTTGCGACGTGGTGGAAACAGATGAACCACACGCGGTGGTCCTTTTTTACCGGTACATTTCTCACGGGGAGCGCGTGTTGAATTCGACGACGTTGAACGCGCTGAAAACGAGCTTGGAGAATGCAATGCTCGACTTGGACGTCAGAGGGAAGATTCGGCTCTCGCCAGAAGGCATAAACGGAACCGCCGCGGGGAAGGAATCGCGCGTGAAACAGTTTGAACGGGAAATGAAAAGCACGAAAGGAAAGTTTGCGATTTTGGAGTTACAAGGGGTGGATTTTAAGCGAGAACGCGTGAACGTGAACGCGCGCGCGGTTTCGGAGGAATACGGGAGATGTAAACACATTTTTGAAAGCGCGAGCGTTCGAATCGTAGACGAGGTGTGTCCGTTTGAACCGTCGTCGTCAAAGAAGAAGGCAGAAGAGCGTCTTCAGTTAGGACAACAACGTCTTCAACCAAATCGATTGACGCCGAGCGAATGGAGGGAGGCTATTCAATCGAGCGATGACGACGTCGTCGTGTTAGACGTGAGGAACTCGTACGAGAGTCGAATGGGGAGGTTTGTCCCGGAAAAGACGGTGTGTTGCCCAATTCGAAGGTTCAATCAGTTTAAAGAGTGGGTGGAAGAGAAAGGCGGGAAGGCGTACATCGAGAACAAAAAAGTACTCGCGTATTGCACGGGCGGCGTGCGATGCGAGAAAGCGACGGCGTATTTGTTGAGTTTGAACGTGACGAAAGAAGTTTCCGTATTAGAAGGCGGGATCGTGGCGTACGCGAGAGATATCGGCGGCGACGGGTTTGTCGGAAAGAATTACGTGTTTGACGCGCGAGGGTGCGTCGACGTTGGCGGTTTCATCGATGAGAACAATAATTTTAGTAATAATAATAACATCAACAACAACAATTTATTATCATTAACAAAGTGCGACGGGTGTAAAGCACCGTGCATACCACATCTGGCCAGATGCGCGAGTAAAGCGTGTCATGTCATCTTAGCCGCGTGCGAGGAATGCTCGAAAAGTTCGACATCGATATACTGTTGCGATACGTGTAAAGCGAACAAAGACGGCGAGAAAAAACGAGCGTGCGAATGCGATAGCTACCGTTCGAGAGAGTTAAGATGTGAGATTCCCGCTGTATAGAGATAGATTAATAATAGTGTAATATATACAAACACACGCACGCGCGACGAAAATAGAACACACACATACACACACTCAACTTTCGTCTGTCGTAATCATCGTCCCGCACCCCTCGTCGGTTAAAATCTCCAATAACAACGAATGAGGCGCCCTCCCGTCGATAATGTGACCACTCACGCAACCTCCTCTCAGCGCGTTCATACAATCGGTCACCTTTGGAATCATGCCTCCGGCAATAATCCCACTCGCAATCATCTCCTCAGCCTTCGTAAACGTCACAGTCCTTATCAAAGAATCCACGTCGTCTTTATCCGTGCACACCCCGGCGACGTCCGTCATCAACACCAACTTCTGCGCGTTCAACGCCGCTGCAATCGCCCCAGCCGCGGTATCTGCGTTCACGTTCAACGCGTTTCCTTTTGAATCTTGCGCTACGGTCGCAATCACCGGCACGAACCCGCCGTTGATCAAAGTCGTCAACAATTTCGGATCCACCGACTCAATCTCCCCGACCCATCCCAAATCTTTATCCTTCACTTTTCCTCTCAACAAGTTCCCATCTTTACCGCAAACCCCAACCGCTCTTCCACCTCCATCGCCTCTATCGGCCGAATTGTTATTAATCAACGCCACCAACTCTTTATTCACTTTCCCAGTCAACACCATCTCCACCACCTCCATCGTCGCGTCGTCGGTCACTCGCAACCCGTTCTTAAAGTTCGGCTCGATCCCAACCACCTCTAACATCTTGTTAATCTCCGGTCCTCCTCCGTGCACTAAAACCATGTTAATCCCGACCGTAGCGAGTAAGCATATGTCTCGAATCACCGCCGCTTTCAGTTCTTTCGATTGCATCGCCGCGCCGCCGTATTTCACCACCACCGTTTGCCCTTGAAAACGTTGCAAATACGGCAGGGCTTCGCTCAAAATGTTCACGCGATTGCTGTTTTCCGCACTGATGCGTTGGATTTTTGCGGTGCCTTTCTTCGGCTCCTCACTCCCTCCTTTTCCTCCACCACCTCCTGAAGTCGTCGTCGTCGTCGTCGCGGCAGCGGCAGCGGCAGCGGCAGAATTGTTGGTGTCATCATCAGACGACAAAGCCGCCGCTCTGACGGAAAATCCCCCCGGGTTTGAAAGAAACAGTCGTCGTCTTTGGGAAGAAGAAGAGGAAGAAGTTGAAGGAGAACAAGAGCGGCGAAAACAACATCGAGAGGAGGAGGAAGAGGAGGAGGCTGCTTTTGCCGCCGAAACCGAGACAGGAGCGGGAGAGGAAGCGCAACGCATTGTGATGATTTTTATGACGCATTTTCCCCACAAAAATGGGCAACACCAACAACATTAACGACGACGGTTTAAACGCGATACAGACGCAAACTTTGGAGGATTTCGCGAACAGTTTGTGCTGCTCTGCGTGTAAGAGTTCTAAGAGTAGTAATAATACCATCATCGAGGTGTGTGTGTGTGTGTGTGTATATGTGCTCGCGTTTGCATGTTTTTCAGCTCTCTCTCTTCAACTCTCTTTCCCCGCGCAACTGTTTTTTCTCTCTGTCTGCTTCTCTCACATCTCTCTCTCTCTCATCTCTCTCTCGATGAACACAGATACACCGATGGACGAACGATTCGAGAATCTATTTTCTAAAGTTTCCATCGGCGATGACGCAAAAAATGGCCCTCGGTCGCGCGTCGGTGTTTTTGGAAGACGTGGATTTACACGGGCAAATAGTGTCCTCGATTCCGTCCGGCCGAAGCGGCGGCGCGGCGAATTACAGCGGTCACAACATGCGCGTGAATAGCTTTTGCACGTTTTTAAATCGGTGTAAAGAAGAGACAAAGGAGTTGTTTGGAGAAGAGAAGGTGCTGAGAGATCGATTGATGGAGTGTAAGATTATGCGAACGAATAAACGAGGCGAGTACGAATCGAGTTTGGCGAAGGATAACGACCGATGGCATCCGTCGGAGGAGCAGTCGGCGATATTGGCCGTCTGCTCGAGTTCGGATAAAAAGGAAGTGAGAGATGCGCTGATACACGAGGCAATGCACGGGGTATTTTACGTCTCGAGAGCGTTTCAGAAGTTTTGTTACTGGTTTTGGGAAGAATCGATGACGGAGGAGGAGAGGAAGACGTGGGTGAATTTTTTAATCGGGTTGAGATACAACGCGAGTACGGATACAGAATTAGCGGTGAATGAGTTGCAAGCGTACATGGCGACGGAAAGGAAGCTGTTTGAGGCTTCCGAAGCCGCCGAATTGAAGCAGCTGCAACTGAAATTCTCTCGCGCGATGACCGAAAAAACTTCGCGCGTAAACGACAACGGAGGACTCGAAGCCTCGCTCACGCCGTCCATCGGATCGAGCACGAAACTCGTTTGGTTATAAAAACACGCGCGCATAAAACGAGAGCTTGAAGAAATAGCAATACTAATACGTAGTTTATTATAGGATGTAAATGCTTCTCACGCATCGCATTTACAAATAGATGATGATTCAGGAGGATCCGCATCTTTTTTCTGTCTGATATACATTTTAGGATAAGAGAGCACGAGAGAGAGAAAACCAAACGTCGGGCCATCACTGTTCTCTCTATATATAACTCTCTTTACGCCAGCACCCCTTTCGCTAACATCTCGATCGACTCTCCGTTCATCTGCCTCTGCGGCGTCCTCGGCGTCGGCGTTAATCTCCCAGCCGGCGACTCTTCCTCGGACTCCTCGGGGACCACTTCTTTGTTCAAGTACCGATACAATTCTATGCGCAAATGCGCGGGTGGCAAGAACCCTCTCAACGACCACTTCGGGGAATCGTCGCCTCGCTGATGATACGCAGATGAAGAGGAAGAAGAAGAATTGCTGCCTCTCGTGGTCGTGATGACGTTAAATTCCGAGGCGAAATACTCGTCCGGCGGTGGTGGCGAGCCTCGGGGAAGCTCCATGAGTCTTTTGCTGACGCGGCAGCACTTTATTGGTGCGCTTTTTACGAAAAGCAAAAATTATATACTAAAACGTCTCTGTCTTCTGTGAACGCAACAAAAACCAAGGATCAAAAAGGAGTACACGCTACTCGAGAGATTGATGATGATGGTGATATTAACGCGCGCGCAGTTCGAGAAAACTGTGTTTTGTTATGTATAAGTAAATATATATAGGTCGCCAGAATGAGGATAAAGTGGAAACCCCTTTTTTCTCTCTCTTTTTTTTCGTGTTCAAGCGCATTCCCTTGGTGGAGAGTGACCGAAATTTTATGGGAGGAGATCGGAGCGAATTCCGGCCGATCGTTTCCGAAAATATCAACTTTTTGCGAGAGGGAGAGAGAAAGAGAGAGAGAGAGAGATTTCATGGGAGGAAAAAGTAGTGCTTGCATAAAATTGTTGGTGCGTGCTTCCAAAGCGCGTGAAAGTTTCCCGAAAGACAACAGAAAGCTTTTATTATTAAAGGGTGGTCCCGGCTCTCGAATGAAACAACGAGAGACCACCACAGAGGAGGAGAAATGAGAAAAGACAAACCCGACGAAAATCTGGAAGTGGCGCATTTGCTCGACCAATCGGTACCGTCTGGAGCGGAATCATCCCTGGAAGCGCTCAGTTACGCGTCGAGGAAATTGAAATCGGAATCGAACAGAAATCGAGCGAAAATTGCGCGAACACTAAAAGATGCGTTTGACGAATTCAGAGACCACGGAGGAGGAGGCGACGACGAGCGCGAACGAGAAAAAGTGGTCGAGTTGTGCGAGACGTTTTGCGAGGAGTTTTTAGAGCTTTTGAAAGAAGAGGAAAAGGAGAAGGAACGAGAGGAGGAGAACGATGGTGGTGGTGCAAAATCAGCTTCGACTCTTGGTGTTGAAGAAGAAGAAAACCAGCGACAACATGAAGAAGAACTGCGCGAGGCGCTGACGAGCATGCGAAAAGACGCGCGGAAATTCCACGAACTGGAAGAAAAACTGGAGTTGAAACAACTGCACTTAGAGATGTTGCGAGAGGAAAATATGTTCGAGGAGTGTTTGAAAGAGGTGGAGAGGATGGTTGACGAGGAGAAAGAGTTGTCGAACGCGTACGAAATGCTCGAGCGATCGAGAGAGGAGTACGCGTGCGTGGAAATTCCTAACGAAAGGATAGATGATTTGATGGTGAAGTTGCAGGATGCGATACGGAGGAGGATCGCGGGAGCCGTGAGCGTGAGCGATGATGATGGAGGCGGCGGGATGTCGGTGGAATTTTCCAACGCGAGAGACGCGTGGAAAGCATCGAGAGCGGTTTCGGAGACTTTATTTCGCGAGTGCGCGGTATTCGTGACGAGGAAAGTGGTGGATGAAATCGTCGTTCCGTTTGTCCAGTCGAGAGCGAGGAACGTTGAGTTGAGCGTGAACGAAGAGAACGGGTACGCGAAAACGCTGAAGTGGAAAAAAGGAGAAACGGCTGGCAAAGGAAACGACGAAGAAGATGGAATGATCTCAACATTCGTCCAGGGATTGGACGTGCTCCTCTTCAAAGGAATTTTTACGAAGCAGTCGTTCGCGTTGGATGAACTCTCGTCGGATCTCGTGGACGTTGCTCGCGGTGTCTTTTGGCCGACAGTCTCGAAGACGTGCATTCAAACTTGGAATTTAGGATCAAAGCAAGCGCTACTTACGGACGATGACGTGGATAGTGTCGTCGCGCTCGAAAGGCGCGTCGCAAGTTTAGGATTGCTCAACAGCTACGGTCTCGGCAGTGCTTTAGATACCGTCGCTGGACCTTTAGAAATAGCCGCCATGCAAGGCGAAATAGAAAGTCGATTAGACTTCAGAGTGAACAGCTTAGCGAGCGCGAGAGACGCCGGCAAAACTCCCGCAATTTCCGACGAATTGTTGCAAACGAAAGCGAAAGAAGAAGAAGTGAAAGGCAATGGTAAGGAGACGACGAACTACTGCGAAGAGTTTTTCGAATTGCACTGCTTTGAAATCCCGGCATCGCGAACAATCACGAGCTCCGCGGTGCAACTTTTGAACGTGACAAAATCTGCGTTTCACTCCGTCCTCTCTTCATCGTTTGAAGATAAAGAAAACGCAAAAGATGCCAACACGCCCGCGGGACGCAAACGACACGCCATTGCGGCGATTAAAACCGCGTGCGATTGTCTCGAAGCGTTCCGGTGTTCGCGCATGAGCACGCGAGACGAGTCCATTTTCAAACAGTCGCTCTTTGAATCGCTCGTATTTTATAACGATTGCGGCTTTATCGCCGACCAGTTTATCGCGCAAAGTTTAGACGCAGCAAAGGCTTTAGAGAATTTAGTCAGAAAGGACAACAGCGGCGGCGGTGACGACAATGCTCAACAACACCGACCTGCGATTTTGTGGGCCGTTGAGGCTCTGAGAGACGCCGGCGACGCCGTTTTCGAGCGCGCAGAACGCAACGCCTCGGTCGCATTAGAGGAGTCTTTAGACTCATTCGCGAATGAAACGCAAAGTATTCGAGGCGCGAACGCATCCGCGATGAAGAAAGCTATCGCGATATCGCGCGACGTGCTAAAAAAGTTCTGCTCCGCCGCCAGTCAAACGTTGCAGAGGACAAACGCGAAGCGCATCGTGGGGAAATTTTGTGAATCTTACGCCTCACGCATCGTCTCCGCAATCAAGGAAATGCATGATATTTCAGCGGACGACGCGGACGCGTTGACGGATGCGCTCGAGGATGCGTTTACCCCTTTACAACTGGGCACGTCGTCGGTAGAAGATGATTTCTTTTACGACGCGCTTGAGAATTGGCAGAAAGGTTCTGTATACGCGAAACTGTTGAAGACAAAGTTGAAGGAAATTACGGACATGTACACGAGAGGAGAGTTGAAAATGTTGAGCGCGAACGAAGTGCTGGCGTTCGTTTCCGCGTGTTTCGCGGACACGCCGCTTCGCGAGGAGTGTTTCGAGCGCATCGAGAATATGTAAAAACAAATTGAAGAAGTAGTTACACGGGTGTTGTGTATTAATCATGCGCGGCATTATTATTAAAGGTCTTTTTAAATTATTTTTTATCTCCCCACAGCTTTGTAATGGACGCTACTCGCGTTGCAAATAGCCGCAAAATCATCGCCGTTCAAACTCGCGCCTCCCACCAAGAACCCGTCGATATCGCTCAACTTGGCTAAATCCGCGCAGTTGGACGCGTTAACCGAGCCGCCGTATTGAATTCTCGTCGCTTTCGCGACGTCTTCGCTGACATTTTCTGCCAACCAGCTGCGAATTTTCGAATGTACCTCCTGCACTTGCTCCGGCGTCGCGACTTTCCCGGTACCAATCGCCCAAATCGGTTCGTACGCGATGACTACGGACGACCCCCAACTGGAATGTTCTCGGTCGTCGATTTCCTTCGCGACTGCTTTCAACTGCTTAAAAATCACATCAAACGTCGTCCCGTTTTCTCTCTCCTCCAGCGTCTCGCCGACGCAAACGACGACGCTCAACCCGTGATACCTCGCGTGCGCGACCTTCTTCCCCACGATTTCATCCGTATCGCCTAAAAGCGTTCGTCGCTCGCTGTGCCCGAGCAACACGAACGGCACTTGTAAATCCTCCAACATCTCCGCGGATATCTCCCCGGTGAACGCACCCGTGGTCGAGTCGTAGTGGTGTTCTGGATCGACTAAATCTGCCTCCACCCAGCTGTTTTGCGCGCACACGTTAAATCTCTCGTTTAAGTTGTCCTTCACGTACGGCAGGTGCAAAAATGTGGGACAGCAATAAATATCGCAGTTTTTCTCGATGTTTGGGACGTTTTTATTCAACGCCTCCACTAACGCTTTGACGCTTTCGCGAGTCCCGTTACATTTCCAGTTCCCACCGACGATGAATCGTCCCGTTCCTTCGGACACTATTTGTAGTAATTCGCCTCTTCTTCTTCTTCTGTTGTTGTTGTTGTTGTTGTCCATCCGATGATTCTTTATCGTTCTCGCAGAAGGAGTCATCGTTTTTCTCGCGGTCAAATAAGAATACGAAGGCGTCGTCTGAATCGTCGTCGCGGCAGTAGCGCGCATCATCATCACAACGGATGCCATCATTTATATACTATATATATATACGTGCGCGCGCAAAAAACGCGTCAAAGTGTTGTGCGGTGTCTGATGATGCGTCACGTTTCCCGAGGGATGGATGGATGGATGGATAACTGCTTGACTTGACCTTGCGTGTGAACTCGAAAAATTTACCCTAAACAACACCTGCCCAACGAGACGAGAGATTAAAATCTCTCTCTCAGTCAAAAACTTAGGAAAAACACACGTGTCTCGCCGTGCTCTCGCTCTTCGCGCGAAAAAGTTCATCTTTTGAAAGATAAATCTCTCCTCCTTTTTTTCGAGGGGAAAAGCGTCTCGTCTCCATCGAACGCGAGAGAGGTTTATTCTGCACATAATCAGAAAGGAAGCGGCACATATTCTGCTCGTAAAACGCAACAACAACAACAGAAGAAAACACAACACAATGATTGCAAACGCGTTACGAAGAGAAGCGCGCAAAGCGTTGACCGGTGTCGCGCGAAGACGAGAGAGTTTGGTGCGACGTTTTCTTTTTTCTTTTTGTGATTAGATTTCTTGGCACTTTGTCCGTGATGACGTCTTTTCCATTCATCATCATATCCTCCCATTGCTTCTCTCTTTTCTTTAAGAACTCGCAGTATTCGTTTTACGCACAAACTGACATTTGAGGATTCTTTCGCGCGATTCTTTCTTTGTTCAACGAACAGCGAGCGTCGATTACTGCGACGACGAGTATTCAGTATTCCACGAACGCGGACGCGTACGCGAAACTGAAACCAGGCATCACGTGGCCGAAAGCCTGTAACGACGATTTGAAAACCGTGGACCCGGAAATTTTTGACATCATCGAGAGAGAAAAAGAGAGACAATGGAAAGGCTTGGAGTTAATTCCGTCGGAGAACTTTACCTCGGCTTCGATTTTAGAAGCGCTCGGATCGGTCATGACGAATAAGTATTCGGAAGGGTACCCGGGGGCGAGATATTACGGAGGGAACGAATGGATCGATATGGCGGAGAGTTTGTGCCAAAAGAGAGCGTTGGAGGCGTTTCATTTGAACCCAGACGAGTGGGGAGTGAACGTGCAGTCCTTGTCTGGTTCTCCGGCGAACTTCCAAGTGTACACGGCGTTGTTGAACCCAGGGGACAGAATCATGGGTTTGGACTTGCCGCACGGCGGTCACTTGTCGCACGGTTTCCAAACCGACGCCAAGAAGATTTCCGCCACGTCCATTTACTTCAACTCCATGCCATACAGATTGGACGAATCTACGGGTTTGATCGATTACGAGAAGTTGGACGAGTTGGCGCAAGCGTTTAGACCGAAGATTATCATCGCCGGTGCGTCCGCGTACTCGAGAAAGATCGATTACGCGAGAATGCGCAAGACGTGCGACGATACCAAGGCGTTGATGTTGGCGGATATGGCGCACATTTCCGGTTTGGTCGCCGCGAAATTGATCCCGTCGCCGTTTGAATACGCCGACGTGGTCACGACGACGACGCACAAATCTTTGAGAGGTCCGAGAGGGGCGATGATCTTTTACCGCAAAGGGAAGAAGGGCGTGAACAAGAAGACGGGGAAAGACATCATGTACGATTACGAGGAGAAGATTAACTTTTCCGTTTTCCCGGGATTGCAAGGTGGGCCGCACAACCACACCATCTCTGGTTTGGCCGTCGCTTTGAAGCAAGCGCAAACGCAAGAATTCGTCAAGTACCAACAGCAAGTCATGAAGAACATGGTTGCGATGGTTGACAGATTGAAAGAACACGGCGTGAAGATCGTTTCGGAAGGCACGGACAACCACTTGGTGTTGTGCGATTTGAGACCGTTTGGCGTGGACGGTAGTCGCGTGGAGAGAGTGTTGGAGTTGGCGCACATCGCGTGCAACAAGAACACCGTCCCGGGGGACAAATCCGCGTTGGTTCCGGGTGGTTTGCGTTTAGGTACGCCGGCGTTGACGACGAGAGGTTTCACCGAGGAAGACTTTGTTAAGGTTGCGGATTACATCAAGAAAGGCATCGATATTTCGGTTGAAATTAGTAAAGAAGTTGAAGGGAAGAAGTTTGGGGACTTCAAGAAGGTTTTGGAGTCCAAGGAGTTCCCGGCGATTGCCGCGTTGAAGAAGGAAGTGGAAACTTTGGCCGAGGAGTTCCCGACCATCGGCTTCGACAAGGCTGAAGGCAAGTACACGAAGTAAGCCGAATGCGAATGTGGGCAAGGGAGTGAAAGAGAGAATAAGAGAATAAGTTGCGCGCATGCCCGCGCGTATAAATACTTGTTTTTATCGTCACGTACTGACTTTAATAAACTGATGAGAGTTTAATAAAAATGTGTCATAAAATACTAATTATATGAGAAGAAATTCATTTCGTACACACGCGTCGAGGATTGAACCCCTCCATGTATCGTTTATAATATAAACGCGGGATTTATGCGAGTTGTTTGGTTGTACTTTTTCGATTTAAATCTGTTTATTTTATTTATGTGTATCGGTTTGTTTTCTTTCTTTCTTTTCTTCTGTGTTCTTTTGGTCGAGCAGCAAAGAAAGCGGCGGTGGCGATGAACTCTTTTCTCCGTCTCCTCGCTTTCTCTTCTTTTTTCCCGTGTCTTGTCGTTCAAAATCTCGAATTAAATGTATTGCGATACCCATCTAAAGCCTTCCCCGTAACCCATCCTTCTCACCACCGAACACATAAACACCTCAATCGGTCGCATATTCGACGCCTCTAAGTTCACTTTCCCTTTCCCAGTCGTGTAATTCGACAAACCCAAGCAATGTCTCAACTCCTCTTCGCTCGCCGCGTGCGGCACGTCGATTTTATTTCCTAATATCAAAAACGGTACTCTCGCCAACGAGTCGTCGCCTAACAAGTGATCGAGCTCTTTCTTCGACTCGATAAATCTCTCCTTATCCACCGCATCGACTAAAAATACGATCGCGTCCACTTTCGCGTAATAATCCTTCCACACTCTCCTCGCGACTTCGTGCCCGCCGAGATCGAACGCCTTAAATCTGATTTGTCCAATCGATAACTCCTCGGACGTTGGGTATTGCGTCGGTTGGTGCTGCGCTAATCGTTCGTCTTTCAGCATGTGCATGAGTGTCGTTTTCCCGGCATTGTCTAGGCCCTGTTGTTTTGAGTTTACGGTTTGTCAGTACACAGACAAAGAAAGCTCTGATTCATCTCATCTCATCTCTCCGCGACGATCGAGAGAACGAGAGAAAGAGATCTACGACTTTTTATAAACGATGAAGAAAAAAGAGAAGAAAAGAAAAAGAAGCGCCGAAAAGAAGTCGACGAGAGAGAAGCGCCGCGCACAAACGTACCAAAAACAAGATCTTCGCGTCTTTCTTCCACAACCCCAAGGTGGAGAGAATGTCGTAGAACCAATCGAACGGCCAGACCATTTCGATGATTCTCTTCGGGCGAGTTTTTTATAAAGAGTCAAGACAATTCAAAAATCAAAAAACGCATGTTGCAACACGCGAGACAAAAATTAAAACAGAAGAGTCCAAAAAAAAAAAAAATTCTCTCCTCTTTTTCAAAGAATCAGACAGACCACAGAAAGCACACTTTTGCAAAAAAGCAGGACAAAAAAAAAACCAATCTGATGTGATATGAGGGAAAAAGAATACTAATGGGAGGCGCTTTCTTCGGGGCAAAATTTCTGCGCCGCCAAGGCTGCCACTACTGCGTCGCCGGAAACGACAAGGAGAAGAGAAAGAGCGGAAGAGCTGAGAGTAGTAGTAGTATCAGGAGAAGAATAGTAAGAGGAGGAGGAGGAGAAAGAAGTTTGAGTGTAAATGATGATGACAGTGGAAAAACAGTTAAGAGGGAGAAGAAGAAGAAGAAGAAAATAAAATGCGTGATTATCCCGGGATTTTTGCGAGGACACGAGAGTTACCGGGAGATGCGAGAGCACGTGGAGACGGTTTTGAAGGAGTTTCGAAATTCTTTGGAGGAGGAGAGTAATCTCGACGTGTTGGACGTTTCCGTGGCGAAAATTGAGAGAGATTGGTGGATTCCGGTGACTTTTAGAGGAGAAAGCTTACGGAAAATCTTGGACGCGATCGAAGACGCCGTCGCGTTTCGACCTGCAAAAGAGAGCGACGACGACGACGACGAAGAGGAGACGAGAATTATTTTGATTGGGCACAGCGCGGGCGGTTGGATTGCTCGGCTCTTTCTCGGCGGGAAATCGATAAAGTACGACGGGAAATTGTACGAAGGATACAAAGCTAAAACCGTGGCGGCGCTCGTCACGCTAGGTACGCCGCACAACAGCGCAGAGGCGTATCCGTTTGGGCGGGTGAAAGAGGTGCGAACGAGAGAGAAATCGTCAATAAACGGAGGAGATGACGACGAGGAGACGAGTTTACAAGAAACGCGACGATTATACCCGAACTGTTTCCACTCGGGGATGAAGTACGTAACAGTACAAGGCACCGGCTTCAAAGGCAGACCGTTCAAATTTACCGACTTCATATCATCCATCTCGAACACGACGACGACGAAAACGACGGACTGGAAAACTTTATTCGAGGAAATCAAGCACGGCATTTCGTATAAAACCGATTGTCAGGACGCGAGCGCCGACGGCGATAGCGTCACGTGCGTCTCGTCCGGCCTCGGATTAGGCCCGGAAGCGATCGAAGTCGCCATCGAAGGCGTGAAACACGAGAAGGACGATATTTATCCGTGGTACGGAAGTTTAGACGTCGTTCGAACGTGGATGCGCCCTGTACTCGAGATGTTGTTTTAGCGTTTAAACAGTTTTATTATAGAGTGTATCTCTCTCGCTTCTTCATAAAAAAGTCACACAAAAGAGTTGCACATCGTGCGCGGAGAAGAAGAAGAAGAAGAAGAACGAGAGATGAGCACGCCTCCTCGCGTGCGCGTGGAGCTCTGCTCGTCTTCTTCCGACCGCTCGAAGAAGAATAAAAAGCTCGTCCTCGACGTGCCGTCGTCGTGTAAAACAGTCAAAGACTTCATCGAGACAAAGTTGGCATCGATATTTTCCAATCGACGGCGGAAAGACATGACGACGAAGAAGAGCGGAGGACTTCGATTGTCCTTGGACGGAGGCTACGAGTTGCTCGAATCCAGTCCGATGAACATTTTGAGAGACGACGAGCGAATCATAGCGAGGTACGGCGAAGAAAGCAGCAGCAGCAGCGAAGAGGAAGAGGAAGAGGAATTAGATACAAAAACGAAGAAGGAGGAAAAATTTAGGAGTCGAAGCGCGGAACGGAAAGCGAATAAAAGAAGGATGAAAAGAGAAGAGAAAAGAGTACGTGTAGAAGGAAAAGGCGATGGTGGTGGTGGTGGTGGCACGGTGCCGAAGAAGAAACGAAGAATAGAACTCGATAGGAGTAACATTATTAGCGCGGGTAGAAGCGCGGGCGGCGGTAGGAGCAGTGGTAGCAGTAGCAGTAGCAGTAGCAGTAGCAGTAGCGGCGCGAGAGAACGAGAGGCGAAAGTGAAGTCGATAACCGAAGGCGGTTTTCCGGACGAGAAGAGAAAATGCAAAGAGAAAGAAAAACAAGAAGAAGAAGAAGAAGAGACGGAACGGTATGCAATCAAAGCGTTTGAAAAGTTGAGAGCGCAGAAGAGGTTTGGGAGGAACAACGCGTTAGTCGATTGGCCGAAGAACGAAAAGGAGTGGCGAAAGGTAAAGAAGATGAAACCTCACGATTACGTCATACATAACGAGAAGATTGAAGAACAGTTTAGCATAGAGGAGAACGGGAAGTTAGCGGAGGACGACCCGCTCGCCGCGTGGATGCATATTTTTAGGTGCGACGAGAACGTGGACGATATGCTCGCAAAGGAAGAGTTGGAGGAGAAGAAAGCGAAGCTTTTAGGCGAGGATAGGAAGACGATGCAAAGAGCGAAACGAGTGAAGGATATATCGAATGTTCTGCGCTCGGATATTTTAGCGTACAAAACGTTGACGATTAACGAAACCGATGGCACTCCCGAAGTGTCCAAATGGCTAAGAGGTTCTGTCCAATACGTAGACGTGAAGAATAAAACGATCAGACTTCGTCCGAATCCAGAGGATCGGGCGATTTCAGCCGGGCAATTGTGGTTTGAGAAAAATTTACCGGCGCCACCTCCTTACCAATCAAACGGTCTTTTAGAGCTTTCTTTTGACGATTTTGCTGAAATTGTGTGCATTGGTGGACGTTCGATTTGGAACCAGTTGGACGCGACGGCTGTGTTCAGAGACGTGCCGAAAGAGTTGAGAAACGGCGCGGGGTTAATACCGCCGTCTGCGCTAGGTGTTCCGCGCGGACACGCGCCAACACGAACGCAAGAACAAGCTGGAAGAGAGGACGATCTACAACAACAACAACAACAACAACAACAACTAGAATGGTGCGCGAACGACAAGTGCGCTGGAAAAGAGTTGCACTTGAAACGTGATTGTCTCGAAGGCTTATCCGCGGAAGAGTTGGAAGCGAGAGGTATGATTTTACTCCACGACGAAGAAAACGCCGCACATGGCGGGTACCGCTATTTTGTCCGTCCAGAGAACGCGTTTGGAAAAATTCTCAAAGACCATCAAGCGCGATACCTCGTCGAAACGATCGAAAGTGACCCTCGCGCGGAGACGGAAGTGCGCCAAGAAGCCGAAGATACCATCGAAAGATTAAACGCGTTGAACAAAGCGATCGGCCCGATGCGCCCTTTATCGCACTTATCGCGCGATTGGCGCGTCAACCCGAACGCGCAAGCACCATTGCCAAGTTGGTGCAAAGGCGAAGCCGTACCGTTAGCCTCCGATGCGATCGTTCCCGCATCTGAAGTCGAAGAGAAAGAAGAAGAGAAAGAGACGAGAACGACGCCTGCGCCATCCGTCGCGCCGCCGAGGAGTAACAACAACAACATAAACAACAACAAAAAGAAAAAGAAAAAGAAATTCTCAAACAAAAGCGGCGGCGTGGGTGCCGCACTTTCGCGTTTCAGAGACGTCGGTGCGTTGTAAATATCATCTCACTTTTGAAAAACATTCTCGTTTTGCGCGCAATAATATTTACTTTCTTCCATTGTTGTTACCTCGTTGTTTTACTTCACAAAAAGTCGAGAGTGAGACACAAAGACAGTGGGAGGATGGGCTCGTCCTCGCGTCATCGCGCTCGACAGCACGTCCCTAAACACGACGTCCAGGAGACCATCGAGAATCTCTCGCACTCGAAGCCTCCGATCTCGACGACGACGGAAACGACGACGAATTCGAAATCCATCGCGGGGGATTCCAAAACGGGGGAAACGGATGGGACTTCGACGAGTCGAACGATGCAGAAGCAAACGGTGATGAACGCGATCGACGCGTTCCACCAAAACATCAGGAATAATACTACTCTTCAAACGACGGATGTAGAGACGAGCAGCAGGTCGTCCTCGTCATCGGAGGAAACCATACGTAGCGTTGGGAAAGAAATGATGGCAGACGATATCGAGGCGGCGTGTGCCCCCTTGAAAAGAACAACAGAGAGGAACGGAGAGCGAAGAGCGCTCGCGCCGGATGCGCGAAACGGTCAATCACCACCCGAAGAAGAAGAAGAAGAAGAAGAAGTAGAAGAAATAAAGAATATTAAAGAAACGAAACGGAGAAGCGAGAGGTGTTACGGATGCGTGAGTTGTGCGTATTACTGCTCGCTGAAAGAGTGCGAGTTTTGCGCGAGCATGTTGGTGTTGGTTTCGTCGTCGATGATGAGAGATACTCTTAAAGGTGGTGGGACAAAAAGACGAGAAGCAAAGACGACGGGTACAATAAATCATCACCATCATCGATCGAGTCGGTTTACGTGTTGCGACATCGACCGATTGCGAAAACGCGCGAGAGAAAGAGAAGGTGAAGAGGACGAAAAAGTTTGGTTAGTCGCGCACGGGAACGTGTACGAAGCGTCTGCGTTTGTGCGCTTTCATCCAGCCGGGAGAGAGGTGATGATGAAAGGCGCCGGGAGAGACAATTCCGAGGATTTTGACATGCACTCGAAAAGGGCGAGGGAGGTGTGGAGAGAGTTACGGGTCGGTGAGTTGATCCAGTGCCCAGAGAGAGGGTTTGGAGGATATCAACCCAAACCCGGGTTTTCGGTCGAGCAGTGTACGATTATGTAATAGCAGATTAGCAGTTTGTAAAACTTTTAGAGATGACGCTTAGCGCTTAGTAGTCCCTATAGTGAAAGCGCGTTGATACTACCATTGGTATACACGTGCTCGTATATAAAATCAAATCAATAATGAATAGTGTTACATACTACCTTAGGTAGTATTACTCTTGTTGTTTTTCTCATTAAAACTACGAGATGATAACTTTGTCCGTATCGCTACTACTGCTCTTGCTAAAAAAAAGCGTGATTTGTGTGTTGTTATATAATAGTACATTTCTTCTCCTGCTTTTCATTCACTCCATGCCGACGATTTTCATCTTCTCGACTAAAGATCGACCAAACGACGCTTGCACGGAGTTCATCGCGCGAGGATTTTCCATCACAAATTCTCTTAATTTGTGTGTGTCCCAAACCATGACTTTCGCGCCTTCTTTTTCAACGACGACGGTACCGAAAGCGGCACCGTGACTCAACGCCATTTCGCCGACAAACTTGCCTCTTCGCAAGATATTTTTACTAATATTATTATTAGCCGGCAAGGAGGCGCTCTTCTTCGTCGTGGCAGCCGTCTTCTCTCGCGCGCTCGCCGCAACCGGTACCACCGAATCGTCTAATGTCAACGCAACTGCACCGTCTACAATCGCGTAAATGTTTGTATTCACCTTCCCTTTGACCGCAATAACCTCGCCTCCTTTCAACTCTTTCCACTCGCCGAGTTTCACCAACTCTTTGAAATCGCTCGGGTGAATCTGGTGCGTTCGATACGTCTTTGTCGTTTTCTTCGGCGCCGCCGATACTACTTTCTCGCCGCGACTGTTCGTCTCTTCAACTTCCGACGTCGACATCGTCAGCACTTCTTTCTCTTTGACTTTAAAGAACGCATCGTACACCTCCCTCTCCTCGCTCGTCAAATCTTTCAACGATTTTTCGCTGTACTCGTTCAACATCTTCGCTATCCAAATCATATTCACCCCTACGAACAACACGTTCCATCGAATCGGCAACCACAACGGCTTCTCTCTAAAAAACTGGAAACATATTTGCGCGGTAAAACTCGCCGTGGCTAAACATCGCAACAAGAACGGATCGTCGACGACGTAGGACCATCCGAGCAAAACAAACGCCGAGTGGCCGCACAGCTCGGTAAGCGTCATGCCGTTTCTACTGGACGAGGACGTGCACCGTAAAAACGGTATCGTCTTTTGGAAAAACTGCATCTCGTTGAGCTTCATATCAGCGATGGAGCATATTTTTGGAAGTAACCGGAATTCTCCTTTCGCGCTGTGTTGTTGCGTTTGTTGTCCGGCGGCGACATCCGAGGCGAACGTCCTTCTTCTCGCTTCTTTCCTCATCATCCCTCTTTTCGCGAGGAGGAGTTCTTTCTGAACAACTTTAACGCTCGCCGAGGAAGAAGACGACGAAGAAGAAGAAATCAAACGCCGCGGGATGGTTGTCGTCGCGCATTTTTTTATCGCACTCGACCCATCAACACCCATCGTCGTCGTCTCCTTCAACATCATCATCATCGTCATCAATCCGCTTTTCGTAGTATTTCCCGAGGAGGAAGAGGAAAAAAAAGCACCACCACTCGCTGCTGCTCGTTTCCTTCCTTCTCTCGCCGCGAACGACAAAAACATGATGGTTCTCTCTCTCTCTCTCTCTCTCTCTCTCTCTCTCTCTCCGTGTTAACAGAGGGGTTCTTCTTCTGTCCCTCTTCTTCTTCTTCTTAGTTGTCTTCTTCTTCTGTTTCTGTTTCTCACGACGTTTCGGGGATGAAAACAAAACAAAACAACAAAACACGAACGAAATAAAATCACAGCCACAAACCAAAATTTTGATGAGAGAAATCTCCTTTCTCAAACCGCCCAAAAACATTCATGTGTTCAACTCCTCAACTGTATGTATGGCATTTTCTCCCCATATTAAAAGTCTTTCAAAGAAAGAAGACGCTCTCGAATGACGACGAATATAAAACGATGTCCTTTTATTGAAAGAGAGCAGCGTTGCAAAAAAAGCTGATCGATGATGTCTGCAGAAGGAGTTACGACGAGAATGCGGAAGAGGAAGGTTGGTCAGAGAGATTTATGGGACGTGATTGTGAAGAACGACGATATTTGTTTTAAACACATTCTGCCGAGATTGAATTCGACGGATGTGAAATTCTTGTACGGAGTGAATACAGAGACGAGAGCGTTGGTGAAGAGATCATCTCGCGCGGGTGATTTGAAAGAGAAGTTTAAAGTTGAAGAGATGTCGTCGATATCGACTTTGGAAGTTGCTTGGGAGAATCGACGGGGGTTGTGGAAGGACGAAACACTTTTCTGCGTTCGAGTTGCTTGTACGAATAAACTCGAGTTGCTCAAGTGGGCGCGAGAGGAGAAAAAGTGTAAGTGGGATAAATATACGATTATTGCGGCCGCACAAAAAGGTAATCTGGAAATGGTGAAGTATTGCGTTGCAAAGAAGTGTCCTATCAATGAGACGGCGTGTGCAGGTGCTGCCTGGAAAGGTCATCTCGAGGTACTCAAATACTTACACGAAGAAGCGAAAGCGCCTTGGGATTTGGATACTGCCAGTTGCGCGGCTTTTAATGGTGATCTTCACATACTCGAATATCTTGTTGAACGCAAGTATGATAAATATAGCGTGTTGGCGTGTGCGAATACAGCCGAAAAAGGTCACTTAGACTGTTTGAAGTACTTGCGCGAAACCGCCAAAGCGCCTTGGGACGCCGACGCCGTACGAAAAGCGCACGAGAACAACCACCCCGAATGTGTACAATACCTCCTCGACAATAACTGTCCGTTACCGTTTGGTTGGCGATACGAACATGGAGAGCTACACACGATTTAAAATCATAGGTATCATTCATCAACAAAAAAGAATACGAGGAGCTTCTTCCGATTTCGAATGCGCGAAATACGCGGAGAACGCAGAGAGACAATACATACATAGAGATATGGTGCTAGAAACAGCTCAGAATTGAAATTAAGAGAAACACACGTACAAAAAGCAAAAAGAAAACCTGTCATCACGCCGACTTCTCACGTTATTACTAACCGCAATACTATTGGCGCCCAACGTGGCTTAATTTCGCTGTGCTGATGGGAAGCGATGGATTTCACGTGGTATGAACGACAGATAAGAGTAAAACACAAAATAAGATATATACTTGTTTTACATTTAGTGTTTCAGGCAAAAAAAATTTTCGCAGCACTCGCGAGAGAGAATTTCCGCACACACAACAACACACTTGCGCACGCGAAAGAGAAAAAGAAACAGACAGACAGACAACGAAGATCGAAAAAACAAAGAGTTAAGAGAACGATGGAGGCGTCGTCTCGTGCGCTTTCGTTTTCCTCAAAATCGAGGTTTAGTGTGAGTAAAAGCGCGACTGCTCTTACGCAAAGGAGGACGAGGACGAAGGGAGAATTGGACGACAATTATTATCATCGACTGCACCATCATCATCATCATCATCATCGTCATCATCTTCGTCGCGAGAGTAGAAGTCATCGGAGAAACAGCGCGTCGTGTTCTTCTTCTCATAATAATTCTTACGACGATTCGTGTAGTAGCACTCGTCCTCGGAATCGTCGTCGTCCCCGGGGTCATCGCGGGGAGAATACTACGGAGGAAAAGGAGGAAAAGTACAGAAGGCGAAGGCGGCTGCAGAGTTTTTCGTCCAATTCGTTCTTCGAATCGGCTTCCTCTTCCTCCTCTTCGTCTTCAAATACAAACAATAACGCTCACAACAACAACTCAAACAACAACTCAAATAACAACAACAACTCTAAAGAGAGAGAACTGAGCTCGAGCAGTTTGTGGTGGCGTTGCGCGAAACTGCCGATGTATTCGGTGGCCATAATTCCCGTTTTAGTCGCTGCTTCTTCGGCGAGTTATCTTAACCTGATTGACCCAAAAATTGGCGCGAGCGCGATGAACTTGACGTTACGTTTACTCTTAGGCGCGTGTTCGGTGATCGCGTGGCTGAACATATCGAACGACGCGTGGGATTATCAGACTGGAGTGGATAGTGGGAACAGGAAACCGGAATCGATTGTGAATTTATTAAACGGAGACGTCAAGGCGGCGCACGTGACGAGCGCGTTCTTTTTAATCGCCGGGGTGGTGACTTTGTTGCCGCTTTTTGCAAACGCACCGGCTGTGGCGCCGATGGCGTTGTTGCTGGCGATCGGGTGCGGGTATGCGTATCAAGCGCCGCCTTTGCGGTTGTCCTATAAAGGGTTGGGGGAGCCGTTGTGCTTTACCGCGTTTGGACCTTTGGCGACGAGCGCGTTTTTCGCGGTGTTTGCGGGCGCAAACTTGCCGAGTTTTTTGAACGTGCCTCCGTTGTTATGGGTCAACGCGTGGATGGTTGGCGTGACGACGAGCATGATTCTATTCGCCAGTCATTTGCACCAAAGAGAAGGGGACGAGGTGAGCGGGAAGTTGTCGCCGTGCGTTCGATTCGGCGTGGATTTTTGCGTCAGCTCGATTCAACACGTCGTTTCCGCCTATTACGCCTTGATCGCGACGTTCGTCTCGTGCGGATGGTTACCTTCCGTTGCCGGAGCGATGATTTTTATCACCTACCCATTAGCGAGAGCGATGCAAAACTACGCGTTGGATAACGTGGAAAACGAAAAGATGTTGTTCAAGACGAAATATTTCGCGGTGAGATGGCACGTGGCTCACGGCGTAGCGTTAGCCTTTGGGTTATGGTTGAGCAGAAGATTAGCGGTGCCGTTTTAGAAAAACGAGAAAAAAGTTAGGGAACAGCAGCAGCGAGAAAGAAGTCCGAAAAAGCGCTACTGCTGTGTAATACTACTACCAACATAATAAGTAATAATAATACCGGATGAATCGGAGAGAAAAGCGAAGAGACGCGATGCGCAGCCGCGACGACGAAGAGTATAATGTAATAAAACTATTGTCAAATCATATTTAAGAAATGCTCCCCTCCTCAACGACACGCACCACGCGCGAAGAGAAGAAGAACAGAAGAACAAGAACACCAGAAGAGAGAGCGAAAAATAAATCGCACGCTTTACTAAAATCCACCAAAAGCTCTTCTTTTGACTGAAACGTAAGTGTCTTTTCACCCCACAACTAACGAACTCATATCTCTCTCCTTCTTCCATTCTTTTCTCTCTTAAACTCTCTCTCGCGCAAAGCACTCGATACATCGAAAGAATAAACGAACAAACAGATACACTCTCTAATACTCTCTACCGACGATGGGGTGTTGTTTCTCGTCGACGACCGCGACCGACGACGAAAATGAAAGAAGAAGAAGATCAACGGGGAGAAACGCATCGTCAAATCACAATCGTCAACGAATCACCAACAACGCGCGCCGGGAAATGGACGGACGGTTTCGCCAACATCAACACCGAGGCCATCGGCAAACGATGTCCTCGGAGTACGTTTTCGGGGTGAAGAATCCGTTCGCGAAGTTTATGATGGGAAATGGGTCTCAAGAAGAAGAAGAAGACCAAGAAGACCGAGGAGGAGAGGAGGAGGAGGAAGAGCAGTTGGAGGAGGAAAAGAGCGCTTCGGCGATCCAGAGCGACAACAAAGAAGAAGAAGGAGACGAGATGGAAGAAGGTTCGGAAACTACCTCGAACAAGGACGAACAGGAGGTGAGACTGTTGAAAAAAGGGAGATTAAGCGACGATCGGGAGAGCGGGAATAAAGTGGAATCTTTGTCCGCGTCGTTTATGCGGAGGGGCTTTGGCGTCGGCGCGAGCGGGAGTAGTAATAAAAATAATAATAAAAAAGGCAAACATCGAAGGACGGAATCGGAGCCGCCGCCGAAAGTTACTGGTCACTTTCGTAACAACAACAGTAGCAATAGCAGCGGGAAGGAGCCGCCGAGCGGCGGGCGAACGTCGCGGATGTCCAGGTTGATATCTCCGATTGTTATAAACGATAGTTATAAAGCGTTCGAAGACGACGGAGAAGACGAGCAGCAAGCGCAAATAGAACAGAAGAACGTCGTCCGGCGAAGCGCGACAACTGGTGCGACAATTGCATCCACTTCCACGTCGAGGCACTTTAGAAGTCTTTCCCTCGTACCGGCGGCGAAATTTGAAAGAGACGGGTCGAACAACGGCAAAGAACCGAACGATTTGCGCGCCTCCATCTTCCAAGCGCTCGAAAAGAGTAACAACAATAACAAAGACGATGTGCAACAACACGAAAAAGAAGAAGACCGTCCATCGACACCTTTTGACGACACCAACTGTTGCCCGACCTGTTTCGAGGAGTACCAAGAAGATAACCCGAAAATCACCTTAGCGTGCGCGCACCACTTCCATCTCGCGTGTATCGTCGAATGGAACGAACGAGGTCACAGCGAGTGTCCGACGTGCATGACCGACGTCGGTTTTTACATGGACGACGACGAGTAATAGTTTGAGATATAAAAGGAAGAAACTTCTTCTCCTCTTTATCATCATCTCATCATCAACAACATCATCATTTCAAAAATCGCTTTTGTAATAAATTCTGTATCTAAAAAATACGCGATAATAGATCTCTCTGCTTCACTTTAAAACGCAAACAGTTGCGCGATGACGCTGATGCTCCCCGCATCGTCGACGACGACGACGGCAGTATTTCGAAGCAGCAGCAGCGGGAGAAGAAAGAACCACGGGGCGAAGAGAATGTTGAGGGTTCGCGCGTCGTCGTCGTCGGAGAAAGAGACAAAGAAGCGCGCAAAAGAAGAAGAAGAAGTTCCTCCTTCGGTTTTGGGACCATCGCACGCGACGATCCACTCCTCGAGCGTGGAGAAAGAAACGATTGAAGTCGTCACGGACGATCCTCGCGAGCAGTTGAAACGGTACCAGGAGAAGTATCGGTATTCGATTCGGCACCCGGGCGCGTTTTGGGCCGAACTCGCGTACGAGAACTATAGTTGGGAAAATCGAGACGAGTTTTTCAAACACAACGAACACAACGAACGCGAAAATTTCGACGCGAGGAAAGGCGACGTAAACGTCGAGTTCTTTAAAGGCGCGAAGACGAATTTAGCGTACAACTGTTTGGATCGAAACATCGAGAAAGGTTTAGGAGACGCGCCGGCGATTATTTTTGAGTCCGACGAAGGCTTCGAGCGAGAGAAGCGGTGCGAAACGCTCACGTATTTGGAGTTGAAAGAGAAGAGCGATAAGTTAGCCAATCACTTGATTTACGTGTGCAACGTGAAACCGGGGGATGTGGTTGTGTGTTACTTACCGATGATTCCAGAGGTTGTGGTGACGATGATGGCGTGCGCGAGGATCGGCGCGGTGCATAACGTCGTTTTCGCCGGGTATTCTGCGGAGGCGTTGGCGAAAAGAATCATCGATAGCGAGGCTAAAGTTTTGGTATCGGCGGCGATGTCGTATCGAGGCGGAAAGGCGATTGAGTTGTTTAAGATTGTCGCCGAAGCGGAAAAAATTTGCGAGATACAAGGGCATCGAATCGAGGAAAGAGTGTGTCACTTTAACTTGCCCGGATCGGAGCCGCACACGGATTGGCCAAAGGAAAAAGCGGAGATATTAGCCGCGTACAAACAACGACACGGAGGTAATGAAATGTCACCCGCTTGGACGGACGCGCCGCACGGCATCATGCGTCCATATTATGGTTTATACCTTCTTGAAAGTAGGAAACTGACGCTAACTTATAACTCTCTTCTCTTTTTGCTTTGAAAAATAACAGGTTTTGATTTGGCGTTGGACGAGCAAGAGTCGCGACCTCCGCCGGTGACGATCTGGCGCGACGCGGAAGACCCAGCGTTTATTTTGTATACGAGCGGGTCAACGGGCGCACCCAAAGGTGTCGTTCATGTGATTGGCGGATATATGGTTCACGTCGGGGAGACGATGAAAGAAGCGTTTAACGTAAAAGCTGGCGACGTGACATTTTGCACCGCAGACGTCGGATGGATAACGGGTCACTCGTATCTTGTCTACGGTCCGTTACTGAACGGTTGCACCTCGATTTTATACGAAGGTAAACCAGATTACCCGAACGCGAGTCGATTGTGGGAAATTTGCGACAAATATCGCGCAAAAGTTTTATACACCGCACCAACTGTTATTCGATCTTTGAAGAAACAAGGCGACGAGTGGGTCACGAAAACGAAACGAGATTCTTTGGAGATTTTAGGAACGGTTGGAGAACCTATCGGCGAATCCGCGTGGACGTGGTTCCACGACGTCGTCGGCGAGGGAAAGTTGCCAATAGTTGATACGTGGTGGCAAACCGAAACCGGCGGACACGTCATCTTATCTTTACCGAACGTCGGCGAACAGAAACCGGGGAGATGCGGATTACCTTTCTACGGATGCATTCCTGCGATTCTCGACCCGCAAACCGGGAAAGAATTAGATGGACCAAACGTGGAAGGTCTGCTCGCGTTGAAACCTCCCGCGTTACCTGGGATGTTTCGCGACATTTACAAAAATCACGAACGATACGTCAAGTCGTATTTTCAAGAGATTGACGGGTACTACGTCTCCGGCGATGGCGCGAGAAGAGACGAAGATGGGCAATACTACATCACCGGGCGAGTCGACGATGTAATCAACTGCTCTGGTCACAGAATTGGCACGGCTGAAGTCGAAAACGCGCTCGCTCGGAACGTGTTCGTAACCGAAGCCGCGGTCGTAGGCATCCCGTCTGAGATTAAAGGCCAAGAATTGTTCGCGTTTTGCTCGCTGAGAGAAGATATTCAATTTTTGAAAGAGAAAGCGGAATTGAAATCATCCAAGTATACCCCGGAGCAGTTGATTGTAAGAGATCTCATGGACACATGCGCGAAGGAAATCGGTTCGTTTGCAAAACCAACCGGTGGGATTTTGCTTCTCCAGCCAGGCACTGGAATTCCCAAGACGCGCTCGGGAAAGCTCGTTCGAAGAGTTTTACGCAAGATTGCCAAAGGTGATTTGACGGGTGACTTTGGAGATTTAAGCGCGGTGGCGAATCCAGAATCGATTCAATGCATCATCCAAGCGAAGAAAAAAGCGAACGAAGCGGAAAACTAGAGAGAGAGAGAGAGAGAGAAATGAAGCGCAATGCGCGATACATACACAACCAAACATCATCAATTTTTTACTACCTATTTTGTGCTGTTCATCATTTTACTTACTGCTCGCATATCTTTGTAGAATGCGAACCGCCGCTTCGTCTACGCGACGCGAAATTTCTTCCTTCGACGAGAACATCAACGCCGCGCACAACGCGGTCTGGGAAAGTTTCGTCGTCAACCCGTCGTAAAAAGCAAAAAAGCCGCCTTCGTTGGTGTATAAATCTTTCACGCAGTCTACGATACCGTCGTACTCTTTACTATTATTTCCGTTCTTACCATCTGCTTTGATGCTGTTCTTCTTCGTCGTTCCTACAACGCCTCTTCTTCCAACCTGTAACCTTGACTTAATCACCAACATCGGGTACGTCGCTAACGTGGCTCCAATTTTTGCCGTCGCTCCTAAAAAGAACGCGTCCAAAGCGCTAATGGCGTTGGTACTACTATTTCTACTATTACTATTACCGCGTTGTTTCTGCCTCAAAGTCTCGTAGATTGCAAACTGTAACGCCGGATTAGTGACCATAATCAACGACGCGGATAAGCCTCCGTAAAATCCGGCGACGCCGGAAGTATCGTACACTTCCTTCGCCACGGTCCAAAATCCAAGCGCTTTCGCCTCGTCTCGCCTCTCGCGGCGCGTCGCATCGACACTACTCGAAACTCCACCCTTCTTCTTTTTCACAGCCGACCACTTGTGTGCCTCCTCCTCTTCGCTCTCACTCTCGTCGTCCTTCTCCTCACCGATGCTCCGTCCTCGACTGGACGACGTCTTCGACACGACTTGCATCTTCGCCACCACCGTCCATATCGGCAGCGTCAACCCGACGTTCACGCACCCGGCTAAACTCGCCGTGAGTAAACTCTCAATCGGTGTTAAAAATACGCTCTGTTCCTCTCGCTGATGTCGTCCTAAAAGTCGTTCTCGTTTCAGGCGTAAATATTCGCCGTTGAATACCGAAAACCAATAGTAATACACGCCTTGCGAACACACCGTCCCAATCGAGGCTGGTTTCACCCCCACGTATAATTTCTTCAACTTTTCCAGTTTCGTTTGCATCGTCGTCGAATCGTCTTCGTCTTCTTCGTCTCTCGTTTTTGACGACACCATCGGCAACACCAATCGCACTCTCGGTTTCTCTCCGCGCTTTATCCTCTCGGTCTTCTTCTCGACGTCTTCATCGTCTTCAAAGTCGACCTCCTCTTTCCCCGTCGAACCAGTCGTCGACTTTGTCTTCGTCTTCGTCTTCTCTCGAACGTGCTGCCTCGTATTCAGCGTGATCAGTGGATACGTCGCGAGCAACGCCAACAATCCCGCGATTGCCCCGGAGATGCCTTCCACTCGGTTCTTGTGCGATGATGATGAAGACATGCTCCTCTTTGCGCGTGATTTACGCTCGAAAGTAATGCCGGGAAATTGGACAAATGTCTTCATTACATCAAAGAAGAGTTGAGCGTCAATACGACTATCGATGATAATGCTCGCAGAGAGTGCTCTCGCGACGGAGACGAGTGCGAAGGAGAACAATACTACGGTCGGAGGAGACAGAATAGGAGGAGAAGTGAACCACCAAAATCAGCAACAACACTCGAATACTGTTCATTCTCTCGTTGGAGATTACCGCAAAGAGTCCGTCGTGAAGATACTGAAGAGCAGAATCGGATGGTTGAGCGCGTTTTTCCTCGGCTTAATCTTAGCCGCGGTGGTGGTGGAACGATTCGAAGAGCTGTTAACGCACGAAGTGGAGCTGTCGTATTTCGTCCCGTTATTAATCGGGCACGGTGGGAACACCGGGTCGCAATCGGTCGCGACCGTTATACGAGCGATCGCTTTGAAACAGATAAAACCGGAAAATACGCGCGAAGTTCTTCAGGTTCTGTTCAAAGAAGCCGTCTCCGGGTTCATCATGGGCGGGTTTTTGGGGATGTTAGTGTTCGTGTTATCGCTGGTGTGGGAAGGCATATCGCCTCTGATTGGTTTGGTGGTGGCGATATCGTTACCTTTGGTGAGCGTGTGGGCGAACGTGTTAGGCGCCGGGTTGCCGCTGTTCGCGGTGAAGCTGGGTTTTAATCCCGCGGTGACGTCGGCGCCGTTGATGACGACGATCGTAGATAGCAGCGGGTTGGTGATTTATTTTTTAGTCGCGCAGAGATTAATGCCGGAGACTTTGGGTGATGTCGCGGTGAAGATAGCAGAGGAGGTTGGGGATGGGAGTGCGACGTGAAAAGAGAGAGAGAGAGAGAGAGAGAGGGAGAGAAAGAAGGTTCGTAGAGGTAGTTAGAGAGGACGTGTAATATCTAGAAGATGATTTTTTGCGAATGTCGTCGCGTGCAGTAGTCGCGTGTATTTTCCTACTTTTCTTATCGTTACTTTTTTGCTCCTACTCCGAATACTCTCGATTACCTCTTCTTCCTCTTCCTCTTCGCTTGTCTGGAGACCTTGAACGCGAATGCGATGGCGACCTGTTTCTTCGTCGGTACGGCGCGTCTCTCCGAGATGACCTTCGGCGTCCTTGTTTACCGCCATCATCCATCGCGTTATCTTTATCGTCGTCATCGTCGTAACTCCCAGACGACTTTCTTCTTCGCGAAGGCGGCGATCGAGATCGCGAACGATCGTGGCGTCGTCTACTTCGTTCAACTCGGCCTCTTCGGCCGTACCGCTCTCTCGAGCGAGAGCGAGACCGAGATCGAGAACGAGACGCCGAAGGAGGCGAACGAGATCGAGATCCAGAATACCCTCGTCTTCTATCTCTGTCTCTTCCTCTGTACGTTCCGCTATCTCTTCTCCGCGGAGGCGAACGCGACCGCGACGTTCGTCTCCCGCCGTATTCTCTGGCGGCGTGCGTTCCGTTATTGGCGTTGTTGTTCGTAGTATACCCGCCGCCGCCGAAATCTCTCCTCCTCCCTCTAAAAGTACCGCTATCTCCTCTACCGTTATTATTATCGAACGTGTTATTCCTATTATTCTCGTACCCTCCAAAGCCGCCAAATCCTCTCCTCTCCTCCTCCGCTGCGCCGCCGCCGACTCCTCCCTTCTCGACGCAACTCACCGAATCGACAAAGGCTACCTTAATCTCCCTCCCGTCGATTTCCCCGCCGTCCAAGTTCTCCCTCGCGTATTCCGCGTCTTCCAGCTCCCGAAATTGCACGCGACAAAACTTCCTCCCGTGGCCGAAGGAGACGTTTTCGATCCCGCGATGTTCGTTCTTCTCGTTGAGTTGGTACGCGTTGAAAATCTCCCTCACGTGGTGTCCCGTCAGTCTCGGGGAGATGTTCGAAACGTGCAAAACGTTCGTCGGGTGTCTGCTTTCACCTCGTATTCTCGTCTCCGTCTCTTCGTCAAAATCTCGAGGAACTTCTCGACGATGATGATCGCTGTTGTTGTTTTTCGTCGTCGTCGTCTTGATGATGGTCGACCCACCCCGCGTGTAGTTCAGTCCCATCTTTTGCTCTATAAGCTCTCGCTCTCGATGATGATTTCCCCGACGAGCGTCACAACTTTGACGGATTTGATTCAAGATTTCTCAACCATGGAGGAGGAGGAGGAGGCGCTTAAAAAGCAGCGAGAGATGACGACGGTGAATAATGTTAAAAAGCAACAACCGACGAGGGTGGTAACGACGGGAGTCGCACAAACGCCAAATAATAATACTAACAACACGCAGCAGCAGCAAACGAGAAATCAGGAGCCGGGGTCGATCGCGCAGCCAGATTCGAACACGTTTAAGAACCACTACCAAGATTTGGTGATGCTGTACCGAACGCTGCACGAACGAGCGAAAGGACCGAAAACGCTGAAGAAAAGCTTCCTGGTGAGGAATTTGAGGTACATCAAACCGAAGAAAAGAAAGAGGAAATCAACGACGACTGAGATGAGTGCGGAGACGACAGAAAAGAAGATTAAGAGTAACGAGAGGAGTAGGAGTAGGAGTAGAGGCGACGACGACGACGAGAGCGACAAGGACGAGAACGAAGAAGAGGAAGAAGAAGAATCAGAGGACGAGAAGCAACCGAAAGACGATCAAGACGTGATGTTTCGATACTTTTATAAAGCCAAAGGCATCGCGGATTTGAGAGTGAGCGAGAAGACGGAGAGAGCGTACCGGGCGCGGTGTCCGTTTTGCAACCTCAAGCCGAGGAATTTTATCGGTTTGTGTCAACACCTGAACGCGTCGCACGATCAGTTCTATTTTACGTTTTTACCGGTGAACACGGTGCAGAAGAGGACGCTGACGGATCCGAACAGAATGTACGTGGCAAAATCGGAAGACAGAGTGGTGACCATGAACACGATCGAAGTGAGGATTAAGAAGACGTCGTTCGTGATGTGCGAGAACGGACAGGACAAATTGAACATGTTAGACGCGACGCTGTTGAAAGACCCGGCGAATAAATCGTTTGAGTTCTTTAGCGGAGGAAAATACCAGAAAGTTGGAACGAATAAAGTAATTTTACCGGCGATTGGGAACTTGGCGCCGACGAATACGTCCAGTCAAGACGTTCAGAGTAAAACGCACGGGTGGGAGAACGAGTTGGCGATTTTGAAGATAAAGTTGAACGAGGAGATTAGGAATAAGCAGTTGCAGAAACAAAATGAGATGCAGCTCAAAAGCATCGAGGAGAATATCTCGCAAGTTGCGAAGAAAGCGGCGTTGAAAGAGAAAGAGCACAAGAGAGGGTGGGAGGAGAATCCATTCGCGCAGTTTTTTACTCCGCATTATTACGACCAGATTTCCTTGGACAAAGCGGCGGCAGTTTTGAACGGAGAAAATGCAGAGGAACACGTGAAGGATTTTTACAACAGTCAAAAGAGGATGTTTGGGAACGATATCAATTTAACCAAAGTTGTTCGCGCGGCGAAAGAAAGAGTGCAAGCGGAAAATAGAGCCACGGCGGAATTGGGACAGTTTCACGTCGGCGCGCCAGAACAGCAACAGCGCTTGTTGCAACAGTGGAGCCATTCGAACAACGTGAAACTACAAGGAGTGGGAGTTAAAAGGAATCGCGAAGAAGGTGGCGACGGGAGAGAAGAAGAGTTTCCTCTCGGCTACGCCGCTTCGGAGCAGTTGATACGTCAAAGACTCGCGAAAGAGGCTGAACAGAAATATATAGAGAAGAGGATAAAAAAGGAAAAATCGAAACTGGAAAAGAGGAAATTTGCTTCGCAAGGCGAGCTCGATAAGGCGGCGAGTCAGAAGAAAAATTTTCGTCAATCAGCGCAGTACCAAGAAGTTGTCGCCACGAAGAAGACGACGATTCAAGAGACGGGCTCGAGAAAATCATTCGCCATCGGCGGTCGGTATTACCACTCGCGAACGTGTTTACCCATGAGCAAGAAAATTTTCAAAACGGAAGACAAATCTACCATTCCCGATTCCGACGACGACGAGAGGGAGCAGGAAGAAATGTGGGACAAAGAAGACGCGCTGTTTATAGACGAATACGTGGACGTGGCGCAAGTCGAGAAAGATTTCTTTAGAATGTGGAACAGACACGTGCGTAAATATTGCGCCATGGCGAACAGGCAAATGCCAGACTGCACGAGTTCGTTCATGTACGTTCACAAAGAAAAGCTGGTGAAAGACCGCCAGATGAGAAAGTTGTTTCATTTACACCTGATGAACATGTACGATTTTGGTGTGTTATCCGGGAAAGTGATTCAAGCGCTCGTGGCGAAGATGAACGAGCTCAGACGCGAGTCCGAGAATCACGCACCTAATTCCAAACTCCTTTCTGAAAAAGAAGAGGATACGCAATCAGCAGAGAAAGCTCCTCCTGCGGTAGTTGAAGCGATCGAAATAAAAAACTAGAAGAGAGAGAAAAGAAAAGAAAAGAGACGCGGAATACGCTTCTCGGTTGAAAAAGAACGAGCAATGTAACAAAATCAAAAGTAATTACCACTCGCGCGCATACTGTACCGTATCGTCGGTTGAAAATTCTTCTATCCTCTTTCTATATTACGAAAAACTAAAATACATCATTCTCTTCTTCTTCTTCTTCTTCTTCTTCTTCTTCTTCTATGCATAACTACTCGGACTCTCAATCACCCCCAACTGGACGCACTGCAACCTCACGTCTAATCTTTGCGGTTGCTTTCGGTTTCGCCTCGCCCATAACTTCGCCTCGCCAAACTCCGGCATCGAGCGACTGTGCGGAATCAGGCCTCTCTTGGCGCCGACGCGAGGCGGCGGTTGTTCGCTCTCCCGCTGATTCGGCGGCGTCGTCGGTCCTTCTTCTTCTTCCTCTCTATTATTATTATTATTATTATTCGTGTTTCTTCTATTCTGGCGACTCGTGTTGATGTTTGATGATGAGTATCCGTACGCGCTGTCCTCTCGGTTCAGTTGCGCGTGCAGTTCTCGTCGTTCCGTCGTTTCGAGCTCCTCCTTTCTTCTCGCCTCGTAAAAATCATCATCATCATCTTTATTATCCATTCTTTCCTCTCTCTTCACCCTTGGTTGTCTCGCATCTAATAACTCCACGTCGGAAACCCCTCCGGCATCTCTCAACGCGTCCAATCCGCCGGAGACGGAGCAGTACGCGCGTATCCTTCCCGGTCGCGCGAACATCTGATTTTTTTGATCGTTGTTTCCCGACCTCTCCTTTTTTCCCCAAGAAGAAAAAGAGTCAACAATTGCTCTTTCTTCGCGCGTCGCAGAAACTACTCGGAAGAAAATAAAGAAGAAGAATACTCGGGGGGTTCTCTCGTCTCGTTTTCTCTCCTTCTTTTATTCTCACGAGAGCGTCGTTCTGCTTTCTCTCTCTCTCTCTCTCTCTGCTCCAGAGAGAAGAGAAGAAGAGAAAAACTTCTTTCTTCTGGCGAGATTAGTATTCTCGCACGCTCGTTTTATTTGAAAAAACTCTCTCTTCTGCGGCTGTGGAGCTCGCACACACAAGAACGCTCAAACCAAAAAGCACCACAGACTACTTACTCTGTTCTCTCTCTTTTTTTCTCTCTTTTGCTCCCTCCTCTCGTTTTTTTTATTCTCTGCTTTTTTTCACTTTTTTTTGTTGTTGCATGCGAGAATTGACTGATTTTTGAGTGATGTTTGTTGTTGCCTCTCTGATGAACACACGAAAGATATTTTTTCATCCATCACAAAAAGAAGCACACATCCATCATGAACGCAGCACTCACACCGACGACGACGATTCAGACGACGAGTTCGAACGCGGCAGCTTTAGCAGCTTTAGCAGGTGCAGCGGCGGCACCAAAGAAGCCGAGACACCAACGCGTGGAAATATTATGCCGCTCTAAATCATTCTCCCGAAATTTCGAGGCTGCCGACGACGTCGATGAGTGCTTCGTCGTGAACTCCGAAAAATCATTTGATTCATCATCATCAAGTCAGACGACGACGATTCAGAAAACGACGACGAGAAGGAAAGCGATGATGGTCTCCGCTACGACCACCGCGTTCGCGTTCGCGTCGATGGTGCTGAGTATGGATGATACTAATAAGAATAATTATTACGCTTTCGCGGCTGAGGAAGATGAGTCATCTACTAAAATGATGAATACGAATACTAATAAGAACACGACGACGTATACCGACGAGGTGCTGAAATTCAGTCTCTCGTATCCGACGGATTCGTGGCAGCTTTTAGTCGGCGAAACCGGCGGTTCGGGAGATCGATCGGGATCTCGACAAGTCATCGCGTTCGCGCCGAAAAACGCGAACCCGAAAGACGTGAACATTTCTTTAGTGGCGACTCCAGTCGGGGCGGATTACCCGAAGATGGGAAGTTTCGGATCGCCGTTCGAGTTCGGTTACAATATGGTGAACCCGATGAATAAACCGAAAGCGAAGAAAGGCAGAGAGGACGAGGTGCAGTATTCCGAGTTGATTGAAGCGGGAAGTAAAGGGTTGAACTATTTCGTGGAGTACGAGTTGACTCGTCCGAGCACGGGGATTGATTCGAAACAGTTAGTCGTGGCCGGGATTGGGTACGACGGGAGAGTCAGTCATCTCTATTCGACGACCGCGCAGATGCCGAAAGGAGAGGAAGAGAAGTGGAGACCAGAGATTGAAAAGATATTAGAATCGTTAGTGTTGCCGCCTCCGTTGTATAATTAGAAAAAGTATTATTGCTGTTATCGCTCTTTCTTTTATTGTGGCGGCGTGACGCTGGAACCTCTGGTCGTTTTCTCGCCGTGGAGTTTCTTTCGTCTCCTTCTATCCGTCCCGGACTCGTAATGAGAAGAGGCCGCGCGGCGTTCCACGGGGGAGATATTTTCTTCGTCGGATTCTGACGACGACGAGTCCGATGATTCACTTTCCTCTTCTTCTTTTCCTTCTTCTTCTTCTTTTCCTTCTTCTTCTTCTTTTCCTTCTTCCTCTTTGTTGTTGTCGTTGTCGTCGTCGTTATCGGCGTTCTCATCGTCTTCCTTTTGCTCGACGACTTCTTCTTCTTCTTCTTCTATGCGTTGCGTAGGCGCTTCTTCCTCGCGTTGCAAACGCGGGAACTCTTTCGAGTCGTTCAACAGATGTATGGTCGATTCCTCTCCTTTCTCTTCCCCTTTTTCTTCTTCCTCCCCCTCCGACTCTTCTTCCTCTTCTTCTTCTTCTTCCTCTTCTTCTTCTTCTTCTTCTTCGGGAGGGGCTTCGAGAGACTCGCGCGCGACTCGATGATACGCCGTCGTCAGCCTCGGCGGCGCGGTTAACCGCGCCATATCGCGCTCAACTTTTTCCAACAAATCCATGGTCTCCTTCAACCTCTTCTTATCGAGAGATAACCCTATAGATATCATCGGTCGATCTCGAGGAAAACTCGGTGCATGCGTCTCGTCGTGCCCGTGAAACACTCTCTGTCCTGCTCGAATAGTTCCAATCGTCACCTGTCGATGCACCGTCCCGCCAACGAATCTCCTCGAGACGTATTCCGCAACTTGAATGGCTTTACCAACACATTGTCCACTCCCGCGCACGAAAACGACCGATCGTATACCTTTTTCGTCCTCTTCTCCTCCTTCTTCTCCTTCTCTCCTTCTCTCCTCTTCACTTCCGAAGAGTAATAAAACTCTTTGTAATCGATCGAACACGACGGTGGAGTACCCTCTCAGTTTACTCCGCGTCGCGATCCACACGTCGTACACGTTCTCGAGCTCGTGATGATGATGATGACTTTGATCGTCTTCTTCAAACGGGGTTCCCCCGCTCATCATCCTCGCTTTTGAGAAGGAGAAGGAAAAAATATCTTGTATGAAGCAACAAAAAAGTGTGGTTTTCTGCTCTTTTCCGTGTATTTTTTTCTCTTTTTTGAGGACGAATTTTGATATTTTTTGCGATCTCGCAAAGTTTTCAAAAAGTCAGAGTCAATAATAAAGCGTCATTATATACAATCCTATATACTAATCGCTTCTTACACACACAGATCACACAAAGAGAGACGATAATAAAAATGTCGACAATAACCACCACCAGATCGCTGCTCTCCTCCGCTTCTTTGCGCGGATCCGCTGTTTCTTCGTGAGTTTTATGTCACTAATCTCTTTTTAATTATATTCCGTAATCCGAGAGCCGTCACTTTCCCGAGAGAGGCACTTTTTTTCTCAATTTTAACGAACTCTTTCTCCCCCCGAAACACCTTTTGGCGGGCGCTTTGAATTTGAACGCGCGCGACGATTCAGACGATTCAGGAGTATTATTTTGTGAGATCTGATGAGATCGCGTTCGTATTCGTGGTATTATCTTCTCGTTTTTTTAACCGATGAGTCGTGTTATTATTATTAAAATTGATTGTTTTTTTCTTTTGCAGGAGGAACAATCGCGCGAAGAGCAGCAGCAGATCAACGAAGCAAGAACGAAGAAGAAGATTTTGCGTCTCCCCGAAAATGTCATTTTTGGACGTCCCATCCGAGGATTTACCGGTCGTGAACGCGAACAAGACTATTAAAATCGGAATCAACGGGTTCGGGAGAATCGGTCGATTAGTCTTGAGAGCCGCTTTGGAACGCTCTGACATCGAAGTCGTCGCTATTAACGATCCGTTTATCGAGGCTGAGTATCTCGCGTACATGTTCAAATACGACTCGACGCACGGGAATTTGAAGTGCCCGGTTTTGATCAACGACGACGGCGAGTTGGAGATTGGTTACGAAGGCACGCCGTTCGCGAAGAAGTGCGTCAAGTTATTCACGGAGAGGGATCCGGCGATGATTAAGTGGGATAGCGCGAACGTGGATGTGGTTGTTGAATCTACGGGCGTTTTTACTACCACGGAGCAAGCCTCGGCGCACTTTTCCGGGGGCGCGAAGAAGGTTGTTATTTCCGCCCCATCCGCGGATGCGCCGATGTACGTCGTCGGTGTCAACCACACGGAATATAAGGAGAGCGAATCGGTGATTTCGAACGCGTCGTGCACGACCAACTGCTTGGCGCCGTTGGCGAAGATTATCCACGAGAAATTCGGCATCAAGGAAGGTCTCATGACGACCGTACACGCAACGACAGCGACGCAAAAAACCGTCGACGGTCCATCTGCGAAAGATTGGAGAGGCGGGAGAGGCGCCGGGGCGAACATTATTCCATCTTCCACCGGAGCTGCTAAAGCAGTCGGCAAAGTATTGCCGGAATTGAACGGCAAGCTTACCGGTATGGCCTTCCGGGTCCCGACGCCGGACGTCTCCGTCGTCGATCTCGTCGTCAAGTTGGAAAAGAAAACCAGCTACGAAGAGATTTGCCAGGTTTTGAAAGAAGCCTCGGAATCGAAAGCGTACGCCAACATCTTTGGCTACACCGAAGACGCCGTCGTGTCCACCGATTTTTGCCACGACTCGAGAAGTTCCATCTTCGATGCCAAGGCGGGTATTATGCTCGGCGACGACTTTGTCAAACTCGTGAGCTGGTACGACAACGAGTGGGGATATTCGAACAGAGTCCTGGATTTGATCGCGCACGTCGGAAACGTCGCGGATTTGGGCGAACCGAGATCTTCCTCCTCCTCCGCGTCTGACGATAAAAATAACAAGACGAAGAAGAAGTTTGCCTTGTTTTAAAAGAGCTCTCGCCTTAAAGGACTCTTCATTCTTTGCGCATATATACGTATTATTATGTTTATTAAACGTTTAAATACAATTTTTCTTCCTACCTACTGCACACACACACGCACACACACACGTGCACGCACGCAACGCGCGCAAAAGCGTTCTCGACGAGAAAGTGCTCAAATCAAGACTTCAATAACCTTACAAAAAAGGCACCTTGAATTTATATATTCCTCGAGTAGTAGTAATCGCGTCTCGTTTTCACGACGAAGAGTGAAGAAGCGCGCACGAGCCGTTCTTTCTCTCTTTCCGTGTTTGTGCGTGTGTTTTCGTCTCTGCGCTGTTCGAGAAAAGAGACGCTTCGCGTTCATCTTTGTATCGTCGGAGGATATCATCCGTTTGAGAATTATCCGTTCGTTATAAATAAGAGGACAGACGGTTAAAATCACGCAACAACAACAACAACAACAACACCAACGACACGACACGTTCTCATCGTCAGCGAAGATGACGACCAACGATTTTGAGAAGAACGCGAAGAAGGCATCCGCTTTTTCTTCGGCGGTTTCTCCGTCCTCGAAAAGAAGAAGAAGAGGAAGAAACGACAAAATGTTGGATTTTTCTTCTTTTCTGTGCGTTGCTTTGTGCTGCGTCTTCCTCGCCTCCTGGGCGCCAACTTCAGCGCACGCGGCGGCGAAAGCGATAACGTGGGCGTATAGCGCGCAAACGGTGACCATGTTGACGACGGACACGCTCACGATTTCATGGAGCGGGAATCACGATGTGTATTATTCAACAACCAAGACTTGCCTGCAAAGCGGTGGAACATCGAAAGCGGAGGAAGCGAGTTCGGGTTCGTACACGACGACAAGTGGTGAGATGGATGTCGGGACGCACTATTTTTATTGTTCGATCGGCGCTCATTGCGCGAGTGGGATGTACGTCACGGTAAACGTCACGAAAGGGAACAGCGCGATCTTAAATCCTTCTGATGTAACCTATACAGCAACGGACATAAATGGGGCAACAAAGGCGGCGGATTGGCAAACGGATTGCTCGTGGGGAGGCACCGGCTCGTGCGGCGCCGGTTATTGCACAGATATGTCGACTAAACCGAAGTGCGATGCCAATCAATTAAAATCCCCGAACGTGGCGGCTACAAGCATTGACTCTGCAGAAGAGCTTGCGAAATACACAGCACAGACGTGCACGCAAGCGGATTCAACGGTAGATGAACGCTGCGGCGCGACGTGGTTGAATACTTGGATGTCCGCCGGACGTTTAGGCACCGGCGGCGCCGTCGCGGCGTATTGCAACGACAAATACCTCGTCATTATCGGGACGGGTGCGACTGGATTTACGACAAATATGGCGGATATTTCGCAAGCACCGGGAGGAACATACTATCCGGATGGTACGACTGCAACAGATTGCGTGACGAGCGAAGTGACGGTATCATCTCCAAAAATGGAAACGACGGCAATCCCTTTGAAGACGGGCGATTATCGCTACACTTTGTTGGATACTGCCCTTGGTTCAAATAATTTCGATACTTTTTCCGGAGGAGCAGGCGATGGAAATACCAAATACTTATGCGATACCGACGCTGAAGGGTGCTTCGGACTTCCATCTTGGACGGGCGTCGGCGTCAGTACGACGGGACAGTCAATCTATCCCTTGTACTCCAATGTCGTTCGAATCACTTTGGACGCGTGCGAAGTCGATAGTTGCAACGAACACGTCGGGCAAGGTGGTGGTCAACCGCATTTACACGGCGACCCATTCCACGCGAGCGATACGATGTGTCATTATGGACCCGCGAATTATACGGATGGCACTGACGGTCATCCTCCGGTGATAGGATTTGCGTACGACGGTCCGACCATTTACGGGCGATATTTAAGCACGTCCGCTCCTGGCTTCAGCGATGGTCTCGACGATTGCGGTGGTCACGAACACTCCGCCGACTCGACGGCGTATGGAGGATATCACTATCACGCTCAAGTCATTTCTGCGACAACGTCTTCAGGGAATAAAGGAGTTAATAAGAATGCAAATACGGGTAAAACTTATCCGGCTTTCACCCCTGGTCCATACAAGTGTTTCCGTGGAGACCTTAGTAAACGTGGAGATGCAGACTACAGCTATTGGAGCACGAATGTGCCGGTGCAAGATACAAAACCATGCAACGGAATGACGCATTATTGGGTGAAACCTGGCTTAAGTATTCCCGGAGCTGGAACTCTGGCGGTGACATTAGCCACGTGCGACGCTTCGGCGGCACCAACCAACGGTGCCGTGGGTACTTGCACGTCGACACTCGCGAGTGGTTCTACGTGTCAGCCTACTTGCAATGCCGGCTATACTGTTTCGGGCACGAGTTCGTGTTTGGCGGGCACTTTGACCGCCGCGACGTGTTCGGCTAGTCCGTGCGACGCTTCGGCGGCGCCAGCAAATGGTGCCGTGGGTACTTGCACGTCGACACTCGCGAGTGGTTCTACGTGTCAGCCTACCTGCAATACCGGCTATACTGTTTCGGGCACGAGTTCGTGTACTTTGGGCGCTTTGACCGCCGCGACGTGTTCGGCCAATCCTTGCGACGCTTCGGCGGCGCCAGTAAATGGTGCCGTGGGTGATTGCACGTCGACACTCGCGAGTGGTTCTACGTGTCAGCCTACTTGCAATACCGGCTATACTGTTTCGGGCACGAGTTCGTGTTTGGCAGGAACATTCACTACTGCAGAATGCTCTGTCGCTCCGTCGCCTCCGCCGCCATCTCCTCCTCCTCCGGCCGCCGCGGCTGTGCAGGCGGAAATGCAGCTCACCGGCTACAGCGCGGCTGAGTTTGACGACGATAAAAAAACTAATTTCAAAACCGGAATGGCAAAGTATTTAGGCGTCGATTCTGCCGCGATTACGATTACGTCCGTTGTAGATGTTACTGCTGGTCGAAGAAAGCTTTCGGCAGTCGATTCTGTGTTGAAAGTCGAATTTACCGTGGAAGCGACCACATTTTCCGATACTACAGCTCTCGAGACGAAATTGGTCGTAACCGATGTGACAACGATGGAGAACGAATTAAATTCTGCTGGTTTGGCCGTATCTAATATCGTTGCACCGACGACGATCACAGCCTTGGCGCCGCCACCATCGCCACCACCATCGCCACCGCCACCTGCGTCTACGTCACCTCTTTTGAGCGTCGTCAAACTTATCGCGGCAACTGCCGCGCTCGCATTCTTTGCGTGTTAAGAAAGGAAAGTTGAACTTACTTTACGTATTTATATTATTTTTAAACAATGCTATCTTATTCTACTAGAAGTCGTATATATGATTTACCTCTTTCTCTCTCTCTCTCTTACCGTGTCAAAACTCTTCAAGCTCCAGACGCCTTGGCCGCTGCAGCTTCTGCCGCCGCGTGCTTCTTCTTTTGCATTTTCTTGACGTAGAAATCAAGCTCTTTTCCCTCCAAAACGTACCCATCCGCGCGTCCGCACTGACCCGGTCTAGACGTGATCAAAGCAAACAATCTACCAGATTGGAACTGCGATTTGACGTTCTTCGCGACTTCGTGACCCTTGTTTCTCGTTGAAAGCTTCGATTGAACGTTCTTTGATCTCTTCACGTCGTCGATGTCCTCCGACTCCGTCAACTGCCCGGCGCGCTCCTTGACCCCAATCTTCTTCCCGTAGTGTTGCGCGTACCACGCTCTGAACGGCGCGCAATCGATGGCAACGACAGCCGATTTCACCAACGTCTTCGTTCTCAACAATTCGTTATTGGTCGCGTTGTACACGACGTCGACAATTCTCGCCTTTCTCGTGACGTTTTCGCTACCCCAGGAAAAGTTACCATCGGAGAGACGCAAGGCGCGAAACTTGATGTTGCCGCCTCTGCATCGCACTTGTCGAACGTCCTTCGCGGCCGCGAGCTTCGTGTTCGCCGGTTGTCGTCCGAGTTCGTGTCTGTAGATGATGATGATGATGATGAGAGAGTTGGTTAGTATATTATTACATACGCGCATAAACGAGAGCTTGGCCCTCAGGAAGAGAGCAAAAGCAGCGAGAGCACGACAGAAAGCCAAAACCGAAAATTTCCAGCGCGTCGCGCGATGGTGATGAATAAAGAGAGAAAGACGACCACTCCGCGAGCGCACAATCCATCGAGAAAAGACGTAAACGCGAGAATCAAACGCGCGCGCATTCATTTCGTCCACTTTCACGCGCGTCTGAGCGACCGATCGACGCGAACCGCGCGCATTTCGAATGCGAAGCCCTCTTTTTTACACGGAGGAAACCATCATCTTTCCTCTAAATCGCACAAGCGTCCAAAAACTTTTGCGCGAAAGGAAAAAAAAAGTATACAAGTACGACGACGCGCGAACGTAAAAACGGGACGCACTTTCTAGCTTTTCGCCACGGTTTGAGTTTACCGCCCGTGGCGCGTCTCTTGTGGAGCGAGTCGCGACTGATGCCCATTGTATTTTATGTGTGATGTGTTTGTTGTGTGGTAAAATGTTCGCACGCTGTGGTTTTCGTGTGCAAATTTTTATGGGGAGTCCGAAGAGGAGAATTTCGGTCTTTCGAGAAAACAGCACAAAAGAGAGAAGAGCTTCCAATCAAATCTCCAATCTTCACTTTTGAACAACAACGAGCAAACTTTGAAGAGGAGGATAAACGCGAAGAGAACGCGCGAAAAAAGAGAACGCGCGCGCAAGCACCACCACGCTGAGTGAGTCATTTAAATGACGAGAAAAGAAAAAATATTCGCCCTGGCGAAAGGTTTTCGAGGCCGAGCGAAGAATTGTTTCCGAGTGGCCAACCAAAGAGTGGAAAAAGCCTTGCAGTATCAATACAGAGATCGACGGACGAAGAAACGAGAGGCGAGGAAGGATTGGATCGTAAGGATCAACGCGGCCAGTCGCGAACACGGGGTGAAATACGCGGAGTTTATGCGAGGGATTGGGGTTGATAACGTCTGTTTGGACAGGAAGATTTTAGCGGAGTTGGCCGTGAACGAGCCGAAATCGTTTCGAGCGCTCTGCGAAAGAGTGAAGAAAATGAGAGCGGCGCCGGAGCCGCTCCCGAAGATTGAGTTGATTGAGGAAGAGTTGTAGAGAGAGTTACGCGCGGTAGTATATAGTAGCGGTAGTCGTCCTAGTAGTGGTATGTAGTTGAAATAGTAAAGTATATTATAATAGTACGAATGAAAACAAGTCCCTAATATGTGTAAAAACTCTCTCTGTCTCTCTCTCTCTCTTTTGCTCTCGCTTTCTTCTCCTTAAAACTCCTCAGAAAACGGACTTCCAAACGCGTAATACGCGTTAATAGCGGACATCATCCTCTTAATCATCACCTTCAAAACAGATCCGACAGTTTCATCGGTCGGAAGCTTTCTCGAAATCACGAAAAACTCGCCCTCGATGAACTCGTCCTTACCGCTGCGGTTCATCTTTTTAATCCCTTCGATATCTCCTGGTTTCGACGGCGGTAAAATCGTATCGTACGTTTGGATCAACGTTTGGTCCATCTGACAGATTAATTCCGCCACCACTTGCTCTTCACCGTCTTTAAAGTCGAACACGCTTATCAAATACCCGTTCGTTTCTCCCGCTTGGTTTTCATTTATCGCCGAAATTTCCATTCGCTTCCCGAACGTCGCCAAACCGCCGTCGGTGTACGTCATGTCCGCCCATCGGTACATTTGCTTCACGAAATCCACGCGTCCAATGTGCGGAGGAATCTCGCACTTGCACAATTCTTGCAACCCCGGGGAAGTTTCGATGATTTCCGCTCGCACGGATACATTTTGTCTTCCTCTTCTCGAGTGCCTGCTTGTCGTCGTCGTCAAATTTTTTCTTCTCGAGGAAACCACGTTGGAAGAACAGGACAGTAAAGCGGAGGATGATGATGCCATCGATGTCGTCATTTGCTCTTTGTGTGTGTTTAGTTAGTGAATTAAGACTCTCTTTCGGGTCTCTGTTATATCTCTCTCTGTCTCTCTCTCTAATGAAGTAAATAAAAGAAGGTCGATGAAGAAAGAAGGATAAAAAAGTGTCCTGTTTACGAGGCAAAGGCGGCGCTCGTTTCTCTCTCTCTTCCCTTCGTTCATTCATCAGAACGAGCCAGCGAGGTCTCTTCTGTCTCTCTCTTTCTGCTCGAAAAAAAAGAGAAACCGAAACAAAAAAAGAGATTTCATCTTTTCTCCGTCTGCGATTCAGAGCCGCGAAAACACACAGACAGGACAACAAAAAAAGGAGCCCCCGAAACGTTTCACATTAATAACAACACGCTTTCGACACAGACAACACACAACGCGCTCTCTCGTCATCATTTTCGGATTTGGTGGGAGAAACACGAAGACGACGACGACGACGACGACGACGACGCGCAAAGGGGGGGCTGCGACGAGAGGAGTTTCATCAGACGACGACGACGACGACCAAGAAGAAAGAGAAGAAGAGCTTCTTTTTTTACAATCATCGAGAAGAAGAAGTAGAGTGAAGAGACGAAGAGGTTCTTCGTTGTTGTTGTTGGAAGAAGAAGACAAAGAAGAAGAAGAAGAAGAAGAAGAAGAAGAAGACGGTGTATCGGCGTCCTCCTCAGGCGAAGAAGAAGAAGAAGAAGAGGAAGAGAGAGTTTTAGAAACAGAACGAATGATGAAGAAAAATTTCCCGGTCGGGACTCGATATTTAATCAATCGAAACGGAGGCAAAAATTTCTCCATCGAAAAGTATCGATGGTCGGTGTTAGGTTTGACATTCTTGAGTTACACGATGTATCACGCGACGAGGAAACCGCCTTCGATTGTGAAATCTGTTTTAAATCCAGACTCGACGCAACGAGAGTTAGGGAGAGACGGGTGGGAACCGTTTAGCGGCCCGGACGGGAACTCTTTGTTAGGCTCGATCGACGTTTCGTTCTTGGCGGCGTATTCCATCGGGATGTTCTTTTCCGGGCACATCGGCGATTCGATGGATTTGAGGAAGTTTTTAACCATTGGAATGATTGGGTCTGGTTTTTTCGTCTGCTTGTTCGGTATGGCGTATTTTTGGGACATTCACTCGATGTATTATTTCGTCCCGGTGCAGATTATGGCCGGGGTGTTTCAATCAACCGGGTGGCCTTCGGTCGTGTCTGTGGTTGGGAACTGGTTTGGAAAGAGCAAAAGAGGTTTGATCATGGGTATATGGAACGCGCACACGTCGGTGGGGAACATTCTTGGGTCGTTGATTGCGGCGAGATGTTTGAGAGACTCGAATTGGGGTATGTCGTTTATTATCCCTGGCATCTTGATGGCGGTAAGCGGCCTCGTGATTAACTTGTTTTTAGTCGTCGATCCCGAGGATGCGGGACACGCGTCACCGCATGACACGTCATCGCACCAAGAAGGAGGGGATATTAGCGAAGATAGAATTGCGTTGACGTCAGCAGCTGGTGGAGGTGAATCGATGTCCTCCATGGCGTCCTCGGACGACGAGAGAGCGTCGACGCCTGGATTAGGCGGGTCATCGCGCTCAGGATTCGCGGAGAGACACCAAAGCGAGGCGGTTGGATTTAGAGCGGCGCTCAGAATTCCTGGCGTCGTGACGTTCTCGCTGTGTTTGTTCTTCACCAAACTCGTCGCGTATACGTTTCTTTATTGGCTTCCGTTCTACATCGAAAGAACGGAAATTGGTGGCGAGTATTTATCGGCAGCAAAAGCGGGCGAGTTATCGACACTTTTTGATATTGGGGGTGTCGTTGGAGGTATTTTAGCTGGATATTTGAGCGATAAATATAACGCTCGCTCCATGGTCTCCGCCGGGTTTGTGTACGCGTCTATTCCAGTTTTGTATTTGTACCGAGAGTACGGATCTTTATCGATGAACGTGAATATTGGATTTATGATGTTGGCGGGGGTTTTAGTGAATGGACCATACGCGCTCATTACGACCGCAGTATCCGCGGATTTAGGAACACACGAAAGTTTAAAAGGTAACGCGAAGGCGCTAGCGACGGTGACGGCGATTATTGATGGTACGGGATCGATAGGGGCGGCAATCGGACCGATGTTGACTGGGTACATTTCTAGTCGAACGAATGATTGGAACAACGTCTTCTATATGCTTTACACGGCTGATTTAGTCGCGGGATTATTACTCACTCGCTTGGTCTTGAAAGAAATTCGCACTATGGTTGCGTTGTAATTCATCTTCAGTTATATACATGTAGTTTTCAAAAGTGAATATCAAAAATAAACAGATGTTGGTTAAGGTACTCACGCTCGGGTGTATTTTTGTTTGTACTTTCCTTTTATTTTAAAATCTCACCCCAACTCATTCGGATGATCTCTTGATCCCGGATCTCATCAAGTATTGCTCGCTCGCTTGGATTCTGCTCTCGATCGCTTTCACACCTCGTTGAGCTGCTTCTTTCCAACTTTGTAACAACTCTTTCGCTGTTTGTCTCGCCTCATTGGTCATGCTACAATCGTCTTCGGCAATAGCGCTTACGGCGGATGCGATGGGAGAGAGCTCTAACAGTTCGAGACTCATATCGACATCTTTTAAAGCGTCCAGTGCAGAAACAGCGCGTTCCGGAGGTAACGTGTTCGAACTGAGACGGGTGACGATACCTCGAGCGATGTCGCGAAGTGCTTCGACCGTAGACGCGTCTGCTCTTTGCATCGTCCACGTGAACGAGGCTTGCAAATTTTGCCTTTGATTTTCAGCAACTCCACCGCAAATTTTTCCATTTTTCTTTCCAGCGTGAGTTCTGTTGGTCGTGGTGGTGGCGGCGTTGGTGTCGTTTCTAGACATCGTTTTACGGATGTTTTTTTCGTCTCCGTTTTTGTACGTTTTCATCACGGGGTCAGGAGCCATGCGCGCGTTCACGTCTTGCTCCGAAGCTTCCTCGAGATCTTTGCGCTCTTTCTTGGTGAGCGGGGTTTTTTTGAGAACTTCGTCCAACCACGCCTTCGCGTCCGCGGCGTTTTTAAACGACGGAGGGTTCCACGACGGCTCGCACAATCCACGCAATTCATCTGAAACGTTATAATTGTAATGACCGTTCGAGTTCTCTTTTCTTTCCTTGATGATTGCAAAAATACCTCTCTCATTCAATACCCGCGAACGAAGATAGAAACCGGATCGTTTGTGGAACGGATTTTCCTCCATATCTTTCTTTGACGCAATGGAGGGCGCGTTAATCTCTTCGTAGGAGGAAAATCGACGATGTGATAACGATAATTCTCCGCAATCCAAGTCGTTAAGCTCTTGTTCATCGAAATTTGCAAGGCTGTTCATGATATCAGAGTCGTAAGAAAATTTCTCGTCGAACGCGCCACCGCCGTTGTCAACATCCGATGTATGACGAAGGTCACCTCCTGCTTCTCCTGTTTTAAATTGAACAACTTTGATACTGTTGTTGTTGTCGTTGTTGTTTGTATCGTTATTCTCGTCGTCGCCGTCGTTGTTGTCGTCGTCGCCGTCGTCGTCGCTCTCGTCACCGGCAATCGTGCGCAAGAACGGATCTTCGCGATGCCCAAAAAAATCTTCATTCTCGGCATCTTTGCTTCCTCGTCGCAGCTTCTTTGTCGTCGGAGAAGGGTATTTGATGGAAACGAATTTTGGTTCCGTCTTTGGTTTTTTTCGCATCTTGTGTCCTATTTGCCTTTCGGCATCCTCTTCTGCTTCTCTTTCTTCCTCCTGTCGCTGTTTCAGACGCTTCTCCGTCATCTTTCTCTCGTGAGATTCTTTTACCGTATGCACCGCGGATGAATATGCCAAATTTGACGCTATCCCTTGAGGAGGAATGCCCGTTTTCGCCCTTGGGTTCACCACGCGAGCATTTTCTAATCGTTTATGATCTTCGCCACCGTTTTCGTGCATATAAACGGCTCGCGTCTCATCTTTGTCGTTTTCAACAACCGCGCCTTCCAAGTTCATCTTTTCCAGCCACGCTTTCAACTCGTCTCTCGTCGCCGCGCGCAACGTCCCTCCAACACTCGCGAACGGTTTCGGTAAGTTCTTCGAGCTATAAAACGTGTACGACCCTCGATTCCTCGTCTGCTCTCCTTCGCAAATGAACACGTCTTTCGCCTTATCCTCTTTATGCGCCGCGAATATTTCTTTGCGTCCGAGAAGATTTTTTTGAGACGACGTTTTCGTCGAGGAGGAGGAGACTCGTCCTTTTGTTGTTGGGTTTCGTCCGCTGTTTTTTTTCTTCGACGCGACCACGTAGTGACCGAAATAATCGCTCAACAACTCCGTCGTCGTCGTCGTTTCTTCTTCTTTTTCTCCTTCTTCTTCGGGATATACTCGCGACGACATCATTTTTAGCCACGTTCAACCTCGTTCTCCCCTTCTTCGTCTTCTCTTTTTGCGGGGAAAAAATACGCGAAAAAGCGACGACCAACTGAAAGCTTTTCTCGTCGTCGTCCGTTTTTATCCTCGCGTTTGTTTCGTTTACGAACTACTACTCGCAAAACGCAGAGGAAAGAAGACAAAAGAAGAGAAGAAACGACGACGACGACGACGAGATCGACGACGCGGTAATAAAAGTCGCAACGCGCGCTTTTCTCCTTCTTCTTTTCTCTCTCGTATTCTTCTCTCTCTCTCTCTCTCGGGGTCTTCTTTTCCCCGCCGAAGTTGTGAAGTATACGAGAGGTCAAAATAAAACCAAAAATAATGGGACTTGGGTCGAAAAACGGAGCGGTTTTAAGAGCGATCGTAGAAATGCTCGCGTTCGTTCTTCTTCTCGAACGACTTTTCAGTGGTGAAGCGAAGAAAAAAAAAACAGAAAAACACGTGAACGACTTGTGTCAAATTTCTTCAAAAAAAACAAACCATCTTCATCATGTTGAGACGAAGCGCGGTGACGTTCGCCGAAAGAGCGCTCGCCAGCAGCAGCAGAACGAGAACGTCGAAACTGGCAACGACCGCGCAGAAGAGAGGGATGGGTGCGTTTTTTTTTATCTCTTTACTCTTCTTTCTTCTACTCTTTCTTCTCGTGAGAGAGTTGAAGGGAAATCGATCGTTTGATTTTGGTTTTCTTCCTTCTGTGCGTACTATGCTTTGCCGTGTGACTGACGTCGTCTTCTTTCTCTCTCTCTTTCAAACGCGCTCCTCTCTGATACATCTTTCGTATTATGTTCAGCTGGAGGCGAAGGCGGCGTGACGCACGAAGGGTTAACCATTCACCCGGCCGCGCCGGTGCATAAAATTCTAGGAACCGCCATGGGTGGGTTGATGTGGTTTTGGGTCATGTATAGATTTTACCACGACGGCGAGACGTTGATTTACGGACACGAACCGCATTTCTTACACGACGACCACCACGATGACGACGAAGACGGCCATAAGAAGCACTGATAGAAGAGAAAGACACACCCCTTGTAAAATCATTTATTATTATATATTAAACTAACTATATCGAAAGTATTTACTACGACTTCACCGTCGCGCGTTTTCCTTCTTCCACGGCTTGGGAAGAGAGAGAAAAAGAGAGACTTCTAATCAAAATATAGGAACAAATACGTACTACGGTATGCTGGGTTTTTCTTCTGTTTACTTTTTCTAGTATGAATGCAAGTATTGATGGTATATGTATATTAATAGAAGTTATTGTACGTGGAGGATCTGAACCAGTTATAATCCGGGAGGAATTGCGTCGCGCCGATGGAGGCAATCACCAACTCTTGATCCCGAATGTATTTCCACGCCGTCTCCTTCACCGTCTCCGCGTTCACCGCGTCAATTCTCGCAAATAATTCCGCTCTCGTCATTCTCTTGCCATACGTCAACAATTGTCTACCAATTTCTTCCGCGTTCGACGACGTGGAGGACTCTTGGTGCAAAGTAAGAGACGCCTTCAAAGCTTGCTTCGCTCTTTCCACGTGTTCCGGTTGGCTTTGGTAAATCAAGTTTTGAAACTCACGCATTACGGCAAACGCAACGTCGTCCAGCGCATCGTTCTTCTCCGTCGCTACGTGTACGCCGAACAAACCAGTGTCGGAGTAGTTGGTGTTGAAAGTCATGAAAGAGTTTCCTAAGTCGTTGGAGTGAAAGATTTGCGCCAACTTCGACGTCACATCCGACGCGCCCGGGGCGTTTTTATCCCACGAACCCAACATTGCTTGCATGACCAACAACGGCATTGCATCCGGCGACGTCCAGCTTGCACCCTTAAACGCGACCGCAAAGTTAGTCACTTTCATATCGTCGTCTCTGATTCGCACTTCCGAACCGGTGAAGTGTCCCGGGTCGGACGTGATGGCATCCTTGGTGGAGACGCCTTGCGTCGGCAAATCTTTGAACGCAGACTCTGTTAATTTCACCAACTGATCGTGATCAACCGCGCCAGTTCCGACTACAACCATTCTAGGCGCCGTGTAATGCGTTTTGATGTACTTTTCCAAATCCTCTCTCGTGATTTTTCTCACGTTATCCGCTGAGCCAAGAATGGTTCGACCCAACCCGGTATGCTGAAACGCCGTCGCGTGCAAGTGATCGAACAAAACCTCCTCGATTTCCTTCTCCACTTCCTCTGACTCTCTCAAAATGACCCCGCGTTCTCTCTCGATCGCTCTCTGCTCTAACGCCGATCTTTGCAAAATGTCCGACAAGATGTCCACCGCTTTGCCGATATCCTTCTTCAACACCTTGGCGTAATACGTCGTCTGTTCTCTCGACGTGTACGCATTCAAGTGTCCACCCATATCTTCAATCTCTTGTTCCAAAGACGCCGCCGTTCGTTTCGCGGTGCCTTTAAACGCCATGTGTTCCAGGAAGTGCGCGGTGCCGTTCGTCTCCTTGGACTCGTATCGCGATCCGGCATCAATCCAGACACCGATGGTGGCCGTTTCGCTATACGGCGTCGCTTCCGTGGCGACGCGTAAACCAGACGGTAAAGTCGTGACCTGAGGAGATAGCGTTGAGAATAAGAAGTGAGAAGAGAGTATTGCCCGCGTGAGTGATGCGTGGAAATGATTTGCCGAAAGAGAGAAAGAGAGAGAGAAAAGTTGATCGATCGGGTTAAAAATTCGATCCAACTTTTCCATTCTCTTCCCTCTGACGAACAGAGTTTGAAAGAGAGAGAGAAAGAAAGAGAGAGAGGAAGAGAAAAGATCGCCTTCACTCTCTTCTTCTCTCTCTCTTTCTCTCCAAACCTATGTAAAAAAAGTCGCACAAACCTTGCACTCGTCTTGCGCCAAAATCCCTCTGTGCGTAAAGTTCTGCGTCTCCGGGGAGCTCCATTTCAAAAAGACGCTGTTCTCGTCTTGGCCTAACACCGGCGCCAAGTCCGAGGCCGCGATGGCCGCGAACGGTCGAATAATCGTTTCTCCTCCTCTGTTGATCGCGAAGCGTTTCGCGACCGATCGTGCGAGTGCTCTCGATGCCATCATCGTCTCTTTTTATGTATAGAATATAAAGAAGAGTTTCCTTTTGTGATGATTTTCCTCTTTTTTTGTGTTCTTTTTGGGGTTCACACACAGAGAGGAAAAATCACTCTAGATTTCATCTCTTTAAAAAAAGGAAAAAAATACACGAACAATAACAACAACGAGAGAAAAGAGCACATGCGCGCGAACGAGGAGCTGTTTGAAGATGCTCTCGTCGAGGAGGAACCGACGTCGACTCCGCCCGTGGCTCCTTTAGTAGAAGGAGGAGGAGGAGAAGAACGAGAAGAAGAGGAATTAGAAGAAGAAGGGACGATGACGACCATGGCTGGCCTTCTGGAAAGCGAAGCGGGGAGAGGGATCCACGCGAAACTGGAACCGTTTCTTGACCAGTTCAAACACGCCGTGGACGAGCTGGAGAGAGAGTGCGCTTTGATCGCGGAGAACGCGAAAGCAGACGCGGATGAATGCGCGAGAGAGGCGTTCAAAATATTGAGCGATTTGGAGAGGAAAAGCGAGGAGATGGAAAAGAAAAACCTTGGAACGAGACAAGATCAACTTTTGATTAAACAGAAAAGTCTGAAAGCGATGGAGCTGCTTACGAAGATGTGAGCAAAACGTAGGGTGGTAGTACTTTAGTACTGATACAAATATTCACAGTTATATAATAGTATATACGCGCATTTTCATTCTTTACTCTAAACTACTACGTGGCAGTTATGCCAAGAATATTACCTTGGAAGGCCCCGTCTTCTACTCTAAACCACGGGAGCGAGGTCGTCACCACCCCTTCGGCTTGTAAAGCGGGTAAACGTTTCAAAGCGTCTCTGGATTCCATCCGATCATCGAACCAATACTTTTGACCTTCAATCTCGAAGAAATCTTGGTCGCCTTTACCTAAAATTAACACGCAGTCGTTCTCTTCGGCCATCGCAATCGCCGCTCGAACCGCGAAGAATCTATCCACTATGACGTATCGTCGGACCAAGTTTTGCAACTCTACTGCTTCGGATTGCGCGTTCGGATGAATCAAATACATATCTTTCATGAAAGGAATGTCGGTGATAATACCATCTGGTAATCGTTCTTTGACCTCGGGTAAGTCGTACACGCGACTCCGAAAGCCGTCGACGACATCTTCTAAAAGATCGTACGCGTCTTCGTTCTTCGGCGATTGCGTGGTGACAAAGACGACGTCGGCGTATTTATCCACCGTTTCGCCTAATTTACGTCGCATTGCTTTCTCAGTTCCATTATCAATGGTGGCGTTGATATCGTTGTTAGTACCATCCGCACCGACGACGACAATAACGCGTCGACATTGTGGAATGGCTCTCGCCGATTGAATTGCGTTCATGACATCCTCCGGCGTCTTTGCGCTATCGACTAAGGCGCAAAACTTCTGACCCTCGTCGACGAGTTCCATGCGGCCACCCGCGGGATTTGCGCGACCTAAACCTTGTGCGATATTTTCGAGAGGAATTTCTGTCGCTAATCCTGAAGCTATAGAAGCTAAGACGTTGGAAACGTTCGCATCTCCAACGAGCGCCGTTACAATCTCCGTTTCCCCAACTGGAGTAGATACTAAAACCGCAGTTTCAAAGAGAGACAAATCGACGCGCTCGCAATACACGTCCGCAATGTCTCTATGTTCACGTCTTCGCGCGTACGTTACTACTGGAACTTTGCAGTTAGAAATGATTTCAGAGGCGAAATCATCGTCCAAGTTTACGACGACGCGTTGATGTTTTGGATCATCTAGAGAACTAATAAACGCGAGCGATCTCTCTCGCCAGCTCTGAACCTCTTCTTCGGTTAAATTGCTTTCATAACTCGTCTCGAACGCATCTTCTTCTTTCTCTCCTTCTCCTTCTTTAATTAATTTTTCTTCAGTGTCTGCTTTCTCTTCGTCGTCTCCGGAGGAAGCCGAAGTTGACGTTTCTTGGTCTTCATCGTCGTTGTCCTCGCCGCCGTTATTCGCGGCGGTCATTCTCGGAGAGTTTGTGAAGACAATGATGTCTACGTTGACGCTATCGATGTGTCCTTTTAATAAACTTTCATCAGAAATTTCCACGGCGACGGCGGAAGCGCCAGCGTCTACCATCCCGGCTAGAATTTGCTGGTTTTGCAACGCATCCGGAGCGCTCTCTGGAATCTCGTACTTCCCTTGATACGGCGCGAGCCATCCGGGCGCGGAACACGCTCTGCCTTCGGTTAAATCTTGCTCCTCTGGAATCCAAACGCCGCCATGTTGCGTAATTTTCATTTCAGGAACGATCGGATCGAGATGTATTTCCTCAGCGCCGCAAGATGGACACGAAATAAAGTCGCTCGATCCCATCTCTGTTCTCACATCTTTTGGAATGCACGTCGCGCCACACTCCGCGCACGAGTGTGGAATTTCATCCAAGTCTTCTTCCGATATTTCTGGCGTGACGTAGTACCCACTCGAAGTAACAACGCCGGCGCGATTGGAGTACTCATCCTCGTCGCCGTATTCGTCTTCGTCGTCCTCGTCCTCGCTTTGGTCGTCTGCCCCGTTCTTCTTCAAGGTCCTTTCGCTTGCTTCGAAGATTGATTTGATTAAATTACACGTGGTATCTTTACCGCGATGACCTAGAACACCTGCTATGACCAACTTTCCAGATGGGTCTTCGTAAAACGCCTTTCCGAGTTTCCCGAGAATACCTTTGGTGCTCTTCACCACTGCCACGGGCGCTCCGTTGGCGTTTTCCGCGACCCCATCTTCTCTCTCGGAAACAACCGCCACGGCACCTCGCAACGCTATCGCGTCGCTCACGTCGTCGTGTCCATCGTGCGGATCTTGATCGTCGGACGAGTTATCCACGCACACGAAAAGATCACCCGGTATTGCGTACCGAGCGTCCGAGACAATACCGCTTATTTCCACGTCTTCCTCCTCCTCTAAATCTATCCATTTTACGACGTCAATGTTTGCCAGTTCAAACGTGTCTCGCAACAGACGAACGTTTTCATCACCATCATCATCTTCATCATCATCATTTTCCTCGTCTATTCCTTCTTCATCATCATCTTCTTCTTCGTATTCCTCGTCTTCTTGATCTTGATCTTGATCTTGATCGTCGTCTTCTTCTACATCTCCTTCTACTACTTCTTCTTCTTCATCTTCTTCTTCAAAGTATTCCTCGTCGTCATCTTGCGCTTTGCTGATGAAGCTCAACCGTCGACGATTCGGAAAACTCCCGAACGCAGCAGTAGCAGTATTCGACGACGAGGACGACGTCGTCGTCGTCGAATAAAAGGAAAGTGAAGTCGAAAAACTCAACGCGTGGTTTTTGCTCTTCAAAGAGAAGGAACCAACACGATTGAAGAAAAGACCGCAACCATAATTCGAACAACGCGTTGTTGCACGAAATCGTCCAAATCGCGCACAACATCGCGCGACACCTTTTCCTCCTCTTTTCGATGATTTTAAAGAAAAAGGAGAAGAAGAAAAGGTCGCTTTTCTTTCGCCGGACATTCTCATCGTCCCAAACGTCGTTCCATCGTTATTCGCGCGTGGTAATGCTCCGCTCAAAGAAGAAAACAACATCATCTCTCGTGCGAGCTCGTAAAACCGCCGCCAAAGCTTTCTTTGAGGTCTACTTTTTTTTAAGGCGGTTGAAAAAGTTTTTTTCTCAAAAAAGCGACCAAAGAAAGAAAGGGAAAAGTCGTTATTCTTATTCACTTATTTTATTCTTCGATTCGTTAACACACACCGAACAACGCGCTCCGTTTTAGTAGCACAAAAACAAACGCCAAGCAACCTCTCTCGAGTAATGATATCACTTTTACCTGGCTCGTCGTCGTCGTTTACGTCGTTATCATCATCCAATAACGCGAAGAATGCACTCTTCAAACGACGACAACAACAACAACAACAACAACAACAAAGAAATGGAAGAACGATCAGAGCGGTTTCTTTCCTGCGCAGTCACTATTTTTTTACAACCAACACCAACGAGAATGCGAGCAACAACAACACGAATAACAACAACGATAACAACAACAGAAGAAGAAGAAAAAGAAGAGACGCTTTATTAAAAGTCGTCCGAGCGACGAAGGAGGATAAGAAATCCTCCACGGCGAAAGAGGTGGACGAGATTACCAAGAAGTGGGGGTTAGAAGCCGGGTTGTGGAAGATTTTCAAGTCGAGCGAAAAGAACAATAGCAGTACGAACAACAACAACAACAACAAAACGGGAGGAGAAGGAGAAGGAGCGCAACAATTGAGCGGATCGCGAATGGATATGGCGAAGCAGTTGTTGAAAACCTACGGATCTGCGTATTTAATCACCTCCATCTCACTCTCTTTGGTTTCATTTGGCGTGTTTTACGTGTTGGTGAGTTCCGGCGTGGACGTGGCGGCGTTGTTGTCCGTCATCGGCATCACGGCGACGCAAAATTCAGAGAAAGTTGGTACGGTAGCGATTGCGTACGCGGCGCACAAAGCGGCGAGTCCTATTCGTTTCCCACCGACGGTGGCGATGACCCCAATCGTCGCCGGGTGGATGGGGAAGACTGGAAATAAAGGCGAAGAAGAAGAAGAGGATGGAGAAGGCGGCGAAGAAAAGTGAGTTTTGGAGCGCGAGAGAAAGTAAAAGAGAGCGGTTGTGATTTTGAAGCGAGCGCTTCAAAATCAAAAAGGAGAATGCCACCACGAAGAGCGAGTGTGTGTGTGTGAGAGAGTGAAAGAGAGTCTCTTTTAAGCAGTGATGATGTAAAACAAATGAAACGAAAGAAAATTTTTGTCTGTCAGTTCCTTTTGATTTTTTCTTCTCGTCCTCTGTCGACCAACTCTTCATTCATTACACATCACTTTGACGTAACATGTCTCCTTCCTCCTCCTTCTGCGTTTACTTTTACTTCTTCATCTCGTTCGTTTCCATTTCCTCGTTCTCCCAGGAGTACCCGAAATCCTACGCCGGCAATCACCCTTTGCTCAAACTGACCGATACAACGTTTGAACATTTAACGCAATCGGCCACGGGACAAACGACCGGGAAGTGGGTAGTGTACTTTGACACGGACCATTCGTTGAATCACTTCTTAACGCCGACTTTGAAGGCGAGCTTAATGAAATTGGATAAATTGCAACAACAAAATAATGGAGACGACGGAGAGTACAAAGGCGAGCCGTTTATCGCGGCGACGATTAACGTGGACGAGGAGCATCTCACGAGAGCGAGATTCGAAAATACGCTCACCTTCCCGTGTTTGGCGGTATTCGAACGGCGAAAGATGCGACAGTTTAAAGTGCTCCATCCAAAAGGGGACGAACACAAAGCGCTCGGGAAAGGCGTGAAAGACGTGGAAGAGTGGTTAGAAATGTCCAACGAGGAATTTGAGGGAGGAGAGGTTGTGTATTTGAACGTACCAAAACCGTTATCGATGGCGAAAGCGACGAGCGTCCGGTTCGGGGTGGCGACGCGAATGTTCAACGAGAGAAAGCTTCGAGCAAGAAGAGATTGGCAACACGCTATGAAGGCGAAAAGTGAAGCTGGCATGGGCGCGATGGTGCACGAGATGGAGGAGAGTTTTAAAAAGTCGCCGAAACTATACGGGTCGATATTAATTGCCATCGCGTTGACGATGATTGCGTCGCTGATGGCAATGTCGTCGGTTTTGTTCGGAGGGAGACGAGGCGCGTCGAAAAATAAAGAGGAGTGAGTGTTGAGAGCGCGCGTGTGTGTATGTAATATCAAGTGAAGGCGTATTTTATGGGCGCAACGAGTGTGTATTATTCCTTGTTTTAGAACAACGATCAAAGTAAAAAGTGACCGCGGAAATAAGGAGGTTGAACTGATTTTACGAGTTCGTAGCCTTCATCGAACGCGTTGACTAATTTCTCGCTCAGCGGTCCTTTTCTCGACGCGAGCAAATTTTCTCGACACTGCGTTATGCTACTTGCTCCGATGATGACCGCATCGCCTTTTGCGCCGGATAATTTTGAATTGAAATACATCCATCTCAAGCTCGCTTCTGTTGGCGTTATTCCCTCCTCCTCGGCTGCTTTTTTAATCACCTCCACGGCTTCGAAATAGGCCTCGTTCCAGAAGCGCGCTTTGTACATCTCGTTATTCTTGAATCGTCCAGCTTTTATCCCTTCGTCGCCGCCGCCGCTCGCGTTCAATAACTTTTCGTGCTTACCAGTCAATAACCCGCCCGCAAGTGGGTTGTACGCCACGAAGCGCATGTTCAAACTCTTCAACGCGGGAATCAATTCCGGCTCGACCTGGCGAGTCAACGGATTATACATCCCTTGGTATATTGTCGGCACGATCCACTGATTCTCTTTACAAATCGCGTGCGCTCTCACAACTTCCCAAGCGCTCATATTCGACAAACCCAAATACTTAAACGCTCCGGACCTGTACAACCCTTGAGCGGTCTCCAACACGTCGTACAAAGTCGTCTCCGAATCTGGAGCGTGTAAATACAAAATATCTATACTTTTTGGATCGAGTGCCGTTAAACTCTTTCCGACCTGCGCGCGAAACTTCTCCGCTCGTAATCCGCCTTCCCCCGCGACGCTTGCCATCTTCTCCCCCCAAGGATTCGCCTTTGTCGCGACGGAGAGTTTCAAAAGTTTCTCTTTCGGCATGCGAGAGAATATGCGACCTAATATCTCTTCCGTGTTTCCTCCCGCGTACGCTATCGCTGTGTCCAACTCAATCAAAGACGACGACGACGACGACGACGATGTTCCTTTCTCAACTTCTTCGATGAAAAAATCTAACAGCTTCTCGCTCTCGTTCTCTGCCATATCCTCTGAACTGTAGCTCCACCCAAACGTCATGGTACCTAAGATAGTTTTCACCTCCGCCGTTTTGCTCGTCGTCATCGATGTTGTCGGCACGGTCGGTTCTTTCTTGACCATTTTAGCGTCCTCCTTACAATCGTCGCTGTTGTTGTTGTTGTTATTATTATTATTTGAGGTGGAGGAGGAAGAGCAGCGCGTCGTAAACATCTGTAACTGTTTCGTCGACGAAGAAGAAGAATGTTTCGAAGACGACGACGACGAGGAAAGGAAGCGTTTCGAGAAGGACGACGCGCAGCACGAGGAAGATGCCACCGCTCGCATTGTCGTCGTCGTTTGAGAAGCGCTCTTGTTTTTGTTATTGTTGTTTGAGCGCAAGCAAAAGTATCTGATGATATCTCGCGGTGCACAAGCGCGTGTTTTGTTTTGGAGAAGTAGGGAAAGGTGTTGTCGTCTGCCCTCTTTTGTCTACCTAATAACTACGAACGACCTATTGTATAAAAGCTTTATTTATCTATTTATCTATCTATCTATTTATTCCATGTTAGTAGGATCATTAGTCTTTCCTTTTATCTTTTCCGATTTTGAAGAAAAGAGAGCTTTCGATTGAACAATCCTGCCGGTGTCTCTCCCGTCTTTCTTCACCGCCAACGGAGCGTCGATGCCGTCCTGATTCTTGCCTAATCCCTTACCTTCCTCCCATCCCATTTTCTTCATCAGTTTCATCGCCATGGACATACCTTTTCCCCCACCACCATTTTCTTTCTTCTTCACTTCCTGTTCCTTCTCTTTCTTCTCTTTTTCGCGCGCTTCCTCCTTGATCTTCTTTCTCTCCATCCAGTCTTTCTCTCGTCGCGTCTTCTCCTCGTCGTCTCGCGTGCGTTGGAGTTTCGCGTCTTCGTAGGAGTTTGGTTTGAACGGGTCGTATTCATCCGGACAGTCCCACCCCGCGACGAAGCCATCGTTACCTCGTTGCTCTTCTTCTCTCCATTCGCCGGCTCGCTTTTCTCGCGCGTTGTTGTTTGCTTTCGTACTACCGTTAGGGGTTGTTGTCTTCGCGCCATTTTTTTCCTGCTGTTGTTGTTGTTGTAACTGCTCTTGCTTTTGTCGTCGGTGTTTCGCTCTCAACGCGAACTGTTGCATCTTCATCTGTTCCGGGGTGAAGTTGAGCATCGTTTTCTTTCTGTCGCTGCTCCCAATCGAGGATTCCACTCCTCTCCGTCTTTTCGTCAGCGCAGTACTCGTCACCTTCATCGCACCAAAAACGTCTTCTTTGTCTTCTTCTTTGTCTTCTTCTTTTCTCGTCGTCGTCGCATTCGCCACCACCGCGCGTTCTCTTTTCCCCCACGAGGAGGAAGTTGTTGCGTTTGAAATCTTTTCTTCTGAAATCGTTTTCGTTTCTCTTTCCTTTTCCTCCTTCTTCTTCTGATTCTTCGCGCTCATCATCATCATCGGGGGCAAATCCCCAAACAAAGAGGACATCGTCTCTTCTGTCGTTACGCCGTCGTTGTCGTATCTCCTCCTCCTCCTTTTCCGGGTGAAACTCGTTCTTCAAACCGACGATCGATTTTGTCGCGTTGAAACAACTGTTTTTCTTTTATTACGAGCGTTCTTCTTCTTGGTCTTCTTCATCGGGGCAAAAGTCCTCCTCCGTCGTTTTCGCGCGCGTTAGTGTTGTTCTCACAAAGTAGGGAAACGCGAGACTGAAGTTTTGACGCGCAATTTTGAACCAACGCGCTCCATTCGTTCAAGTCTCGAGGACACTCTTTTTGGACGGAGAAATGGAAGCGCTGTTTACGTTGCCGGAAGCTTTTACTCGTCGCAGTAGTCCTAGTAGTAGTCCTAGTTCTGCTGCTATTACTGCTCGAATAAAAATCGAGGAAGAGGAGGAGCAACCGCTCGCGTTTCTTTACGAGAAGACGAAGACGCGTTGTAACGGACAACGTGTCGTCTCGATCATCGCTTCGTGTACTCGTCGTTCAACCGCGACGAAGGAAAACGACGACGAAGAGGAAGAAGAAGAAGAAGGGACGATGCGAACGTTTCAAAACGAGATGGTTTCATCATCATCAACAGGAGTAGACGACGACGACGTGGACGATATTCTTTGCGATATCGTGACCACGACGGCGAAGAAACGCGTGTGCGTCGTCGCGTCGAAAAGAACCGGAGTTGTCAGTTTTCTCCTCGAAGAAACAGAAGAAGAAGAAACAGAAGAAGAACGGGAGGAAAGTATCCACGGCAAATGTTTCGGCGAACGAGAGCGAAGCAATAATCGATTGACGACATTAATCGCTTCCGCCATGAGCGACGGCGGCGTGGTCGCGCTTTTAGGCGACGCGAACGGGGACGTGTGGTGCGCTCGATGCGACGATACCGTGAGAGGGTGCGTCGTCGATAAGTGCGAAAGACGAGAAGGACCGGAGTTGACGGTCGGGTCGGAATACGATTATTCGTCCACTCCGAGGAAAGGGGGTGGGAGTGGAGGAGAAGGAGGAGGAAGAGGAGGAGCTGGGTCGCTTTTGGCGTCGCCGTCAACGGCTGCCGCGAGAATTGCGTCAAAGATATCCAAAAAGGCTGGGAGCTTTCTGTTTCAAAACGGAAGCGAGCAACCGGTGGTGGCGATGATGTGGGCAGAGATGTCGCGAGAGGCTTTGAGAGGTGGAAATACGGGGATGAACACGGTTCAGAGGATGTTCTTTGTAGCTAAAGAGAAAGGAGCGATGGAAATGTGGATGTGTTCGCTGGATTCTTCCGTGATGACGCCGGAGATGGTGTGCAGTTGCGACGTAAACGAGAAACTCGTGGCAAAGACGAACGCGTTTAGCAAAGTTTTAGATTCAGATTGGATTTCTGTGCCGAATGGTAGCCGTATCGGTAGTAGTAATAGTAATAATAGATTCTTGAGCGTCGTTTTGTGCGAGTCTTTGCAGTTTGCAAAAGTTGCGCACGTCTTTGAAATGGCAAAGAACACCGGCGAGTCTTCCGCATCGACGCTCGAAGCGAATCTGGTGCGCTCTTTTGAAATTGCGGCATCTGAGTGTGATAGAGTTGCACTCTCGAGAAATGGAAACGCCATTGTTACGTACAGTAATACCAGTTTCATTGGCGGTGCTAGGGGACAGGCAAACGCGACGTGTCATTACGGAGAGCATTTTCATAAATCCATGGTTTTGAAAGAATCCGTCGCGTCGGTGTGCCGAAGTTTGCGCGAATACAATAGCTTCTTGGCGCTCGATCCATCGAGGTGCGTGTGGACGTTTTCGCCACCGGATTCGGAAGAATACGCGTCACCGCCGCAAGCGACGTCTGCGCAGCCGTTTACGAGTCCCATAAAATCGCGAATCGTAGACGTTCGCAAACAAATGTTTTCGCCGTTAGTAAGAGAAGCGCACGAGATGAAGCTTGACGACGACAACAATCCGCGTTCACCGTACGCGAGCGTCTCAACCGCGTACGACGATAGCGCGAGAGCAGCAGATGCGAGATTCGTGAAAGATGCGTTTGAAAATTTGAACAATTACGAAGGCATAGCAGAGCTCGCGGCAAAACAAACCATCGCGGGACCTGCGAAAGCGACGAAACCTTTCGCGGCGCATTCGGCGGCTTTAGTCGATACCTTACCGAAGCGCTGGGCAGGAGCAACATCGAGAAGTGGTAAAGGATTAAGGACGTTGTTGGAAGAAAAAGCGCGCGTGCACGAGAAATACGCAAAGTTTCTCGTCGATTCAGGCGCGTGGGAAAACACTACGCCATCGGAAAAGATGGAAGTCTTGAGACACGGAGAGACAACGTTTGCGTTGCTCCGGTTGCGAGCGCTGTTAGATCAACTGAAGATGGAAGAAACTGAAAAGCATCGAAGTTTACTCAGCGATATAGTACGATTTGCGGGGGAAGGCATAGCAAAAGGCGACAACACGCTGACTCGTCTCGTTCGCGATGACGCTATCGACGTCGACGATATCTTTTTCAGCCGTTCGTCGTTCTTTTCACACGTCTTTTGGAACGCGACTCGCGCGGTTGTCGAACAGAAAATCAAAGAGGCTTCTCAACAAACGCAACGTTTAGCCGATGACGTCGAGTACGAGTGCATAAATCAAGCGGCAAGAATCGTGTCTATCGCGCTCGAGTGTTCCAACGAATACAGACGATGCTGGTCGGATTTATATCCCGCGCAAAGAGTTTCGGTTGAAGAAAACTGGACGTCGCAAGCGAGCGCGAGGGAGTGCATGCGAACGATTTCAAAATTCTCCATCGACGTGTTCAACGCGAGGAAGAGATTGGACGTTGGTGTCCCGTTATTCACGGTGGCGCAACCTTTACTCGACGCTTCTGCGTCTAACGTTCTTTACGCGAGAACGGAGAGATCGTTGATGGAGTATAAGAGCGATCGCACGTTGATATTGCCGACGTTGCTTCTTTGCGCTCGGGCGCACGTGTGTCCCGCGGAAAACGTCGCCGCGACGTGCGAATCGCACTTTGGCTACGACGAGTTGTTCACTTTTTGCGACGCGGAAGGTGGAAAAGCGCGATTGTTTCACTACATGCGAACGTTAAAGGCGGAAGATGCTGCGCCATTTAACGAAAACGGGTTTGCGTTTTACGTCTTTGAAAAGATATTCAATTCGTCGTCGTCGTCGAGAAGAGTTTCGGCTCTGCTCAGAGAACTCCCGGACGAGTTTTCCGAACATCTCTCGCATTTTTTTATGACGAGTAACGACACCGCCAAGTGGGCGCACGAGATTGGCAGGAATGAATTCGAGAAAGCCGGTGAGAGTCTTCAGAAAATCGGGTTGTTGAGCGAGGCAAAGTTGGCGTATTTAGTGAGCGGCGGCGAAGAGGCGGAGGAAAAAATAGACAGAATCAATAGCAAGTTGTTGTTTTAAAGACGACGAGAAATAATAACATTATAAAACGTTTTCGGCAACTTTTGCGGCTAGGATGCTACTCAAAACTAAACCTCCATACGTTTGGTTGCTTCGGAACTTGTCTCCGCAATCCTTTCTGTTCTTCAAATCGACGGTATATATTTGCCAAAACAAATGCGTCCCCGCGGTGGACAAAAGGAACGGGTAGAACGCCCAATGCGCGTCCGCTAAATACCCACTGGCGAGTAAACCAGAGATTGCACCGATACCAAAAGTAGACAAAATACCTTTCGTGTTGTTTTCGAATAATCGCGCGGAAGACTTGACGCCAATTTTCTTATCGTCGTCGATATCTTGATGCGCGTAAATCGTATCGTACACCATCGTCCAACACACGCCGCTCCCGTATAACGCTAAAGCTGGTGCTTCTAAAACACCCCCAGTGATTGCGGTCCAGCCCATTAACGCGCCCCAATTCAACGTAAACCCGAGAAATAATTGCGGTAAGTTTGTCACGCGTTTCATCAAAGGATACGCGACTACCAGCGGTAAAGACATCAAGCCCAAAATCTGCGTGTTGAAATCGAGCTGGTATAAAACGACGCTTCCTAATCCTAATTGCGCGCCTAAAAACGCCACCGCGTTTGGTACCGTTATCTTGCCAGATGCTATCGGTCTATCTTTCGTTCTCTCTACTTTAGCGTCTACTTTTCTGTCCCAAATGTCGTTGACGGTACACCCGGCGCCTCGAAGCAACACCGCGCCGGCGGAGAACAAGGCGGTCATGGCGGCTATTTCTTCCGTCGCCGGTGGTATCGCAGCCGTGGACGAGGAGAGTAAAATCGACCACAAACACGGATAGGCGAGTAAATATATGCCTATGGGTTTGTCTAAACGGGCTAAGGCTATATATGGGTTTATTTCCTTGTTGTTGTTGTTGTTGTTGTTATTCTTCACTGCAGGAGAGGAAGAGGAAGAGGATGAAGAGGAAGAGGAAGACGCCGCGAATCCACGCGATGATACAATTTTGTTGTTGTTGTTGTTGACCTCCTTTTTCTTCTTCTTCTTCCAGTAGTCGTCGTACGATGCATCATCGTCTCTTCTTTCGTTTCTTCTTCTTCTTCTTCTTTCATCGAAGTTGTTGGCGTTCTCAACAACCGAATGTGTTTGACGGTGATGATGATGATGATAATGATGATGATGTTGCGAAGAAGAAGAAGAAGAAGAAGACCAAGAAGAAAAAGAAGAAGTAATAAAAGGAGCGACGACGACGTTTTGGGAGGAGGAGGAGGAGGAGGAGGAAGGGAGAAGGCGCCGAAGTCGCTTCATTTCCTAATACTTTTCTTCGTTGTTTTGGTTCATTTATTATGCCGTCGTTTGTGGCGGGAGAAACTTCTCATTTTTATTTTTAGGGTTTTACACAGTAGTTTCTATTTACCTTCCTAAACCCTAATTGGTTATCGACTGTACTTAATATGGATTATTTCTAAAGGTCTTCGATACTCTTCAGTTTCCTTTTAACTGACGAACTCTTCAACGTTGATGACGAGTTATAAGTCTTGTGGTCTAGCACGAAGCCCCGCACTTCAAAACCATTTTCTGTTCATTCAGAAGAATTGAATTGCATTGATGAATGCCCCTTGATACCATTCCAATCTCGGTGGAAGCCGCGCGACTTTTCCGAAGCGTTTCTTTTTTTGTTTCGTTGTCATCATCCGTTTTGTTAACGAGATCCAGAGTCGTCTCGTTCGTCTCGGGGTCCAGATTTTTGGGGGCAAAAAACGTCTCAATTTCTCATTCTCGCAAAAAAAAAGAATCTTCACATGTGCGCGCACAAAGAAAGAAAGAAAGAGAGAGAGGAAGAGAAGTTATAATTTGCAAAGACAATAACAAAGCGAGCGACGAAAATGATGCGCTCTTCTCCTTCTTCTTCTTCTTCTTTGTCTTCTTCTCCTCTTGGAGTGACAGCGCAGAAGGGACGAATACGTGAGAGAGATTTGTGGGATGTGATCGTCAACAACGACGATATAACTTTCAATCACATTCTTCCGAGATTGAATTCGAATGATGTGAAATTCTTGTACGAGGTGAACAGTGAAACGAGAAAGTTGATTAAGAGATCGCCTCGCGCGGGTGATTTGAAAAAGAGGTTTGATGTGAGCGAGATGTCGTCGATATCGACTTTGGAAGTAGCGTGGGAGAATCGATGGTTGTGGCCGAGTAGCTGGAGCGAAAGAGATTTCTGCTGGAAAGTTGCTCGAACGAATAAACTCGAGTTCCTGAAGTGGGCGCGAGAGGAGAAAAAATGTGAATGGGATTCAGGGACGATTCATGCGGCCGCAAAACAAGGCAATATGGAAATGGTAAAGTATTGCGTTGCAAAGAAGTGTCCTATCAATGAGTATGCGTGTGAAAATGCTGCCGAAAACGGTCATCTCGAGGTACTCAAATACTTACGCGAAGAAGTCAAAGCGCCTTGGGCTTCTTGGACTGCCGATAGGGCGGCTGAAAATGGTCATCTTCACATACTCGAATATCTTGTTGAGCGTAAGTATGATCAATATAGCGGATGGGCGTGTGAGTTGGCGGCCAGAGAAGGCCACTTGGACTGTTTGAAGTACTTACACGAAACCGCCAAAGCGCCTTGGAACTTTCGCGCCGTACGAGTCGCTCGCGAGAACAACCACCCCGAATGTGTACAATACCTCCTCGACAACAACTGCCCATTACCATTTGGTTGGCGATACGAGGACGGAGAGGTATATTCAGAATCAGAATCAGAATCAGAATCAGAAGAATAACTTCTTGTAATAACACACACACAGAGAGAGACAGCATAATAATCGCATATCTTTTCTTCTTCTCAAAATGTACCTCGTCGTCATCCCACACAAAAAACAAAGCCCATTATTACACCAACACTTCCACTTTGTCAATATGCTCAACTCTTTACCTTTTTTCATACACTCATCATCAGTCACCAGCTTACCATCTTCGTCTACTCGTGCTACTACGAACAATAGTATCAACAGACCATCGTCGTCATCATCATCATCATCGAAAAAGGGCAACAATTTCAAGAGAGGATTTCGTTTATCATCATCATCATCATCATCATCATCAGAACAACAACAAGAACAACCGGCGAAGATACAGGAAACGTATCAGTTTCACAGTCCGGGAGGGAAAGTAACGTTCGCGCACGAAACCGACGCAGAGAAGTCGAAGTGGACGAATTGTGAGATTTCACACGTCGGCGATGTAAACGAAGAGACAAAGGTGAAGCTTGGAATCGTCATCGGCGAGTTTCACGACCAACTCATGAACCGCATGCTCGAAGACGCGCGCCTCTCGGCGTTGGCGATGAACGCCGAAATCACTCGAGTCGTCTTCGTTCCGGGCACGTACGAAGCGCCGTTAATATTAGAAAACATGCTCATGGACGACTCGCTCGACGCGGCGTGCGTTTTAGGATACATAGAAAAAGGTTCCACTTTACACGGCGAGGAGATGGGAAATACGTGCTCGTTGATTTTTAAGCAGTTGGAGTTGGAATATCGCAAACCGGTAGGGATGGGCATCATCGGTCCCGGGGCAACCGCGGAGCAGGCGGAAACGAGAGTGGCGTACGCCGGCAACGCCATTCGCGCCGCGATTCGAATGGCCAGGACGATGATGGTATGAAATCCTACTAATAAAGAATAGCCGTCGTCACCGAATGTCTTCTTCTTCTAAGAAGGTTGTTGTCGCGTCGTTATTAGTAGTATTGTCAAAGTTGTTCTCCTCCTCCTTCTCCATCTTCTTCTTCTTAGGTGAATAATACAGAGCTCTCTTCTTATCGTTTTGTTCTTGGTGTTTTTGGCTCCTTTTCGGCGGAATAATCAATAAATTTCCTCTCTTTTGTGAACTCATCTAATCTCGTTACTACATTCCTCAGATTTTAACCGCTTTGCTTTGCTTTGCTTTCGGTCGCTTTTGGTTTCCATCATCATCCCACGCACGAGTAAGAAAGAAAGAAGACGACGACGATGATAGCAGTTCCAGCCGCAAGCAGTTACGCTGGGACGATAACGACGATGCGCGGAGGAGGAGGAGTACAAGGAGGGAAAAAGAATCAATTAAAGAATAATCGATTCGCGGCGACTTTTTATTATCCAAGAAGAAAAAGCGCTCGTAATCTCGTCCTCACGAAAAGACGCATCCGTGGTGGTCGAGTACTTTTTCCTCGCGCGGCGGAAATGAACGGAATCGCCGCAGATCCTCCCCCGCCGAAGAGAAAGACAAAGTTTGGCGATCCGAACAATCCAGCCGCGGTTGGTTTAGGTGGCATTGGTGGGGAAAAGCCTCGAGAAGACGAGAAAACAACCTCGACAGTCGCCACAAAAGCGCCTCCTCCTGTTACTCCTCCTCCTTCACCTTCTCCTCCTCCTGCGCCAAAGATGAAGAAGAGTTCGAAAACAACTGCAGTAGTTTCGACGGTATCAAAAACGAAAACGCCTTCATCTCCTCCTCCTTCTAAGAAAGCGAAATCGACGACAAATATACTTCGACCGATAGCGGAGACGCCGTTAAACCGAGGCGAACCGACCTGCGGAGAACCGTCGCCGTTGGGCGCGACGAGGTTGGAAAACGAGAGCGTGAACTTTGCGCTTCGGACGCAGAACGCGACAAATGTGACGTTGGTGTTGTATTCCGAGGAAGATTTTAAGAGTGGAAAGATAACGGCGGAGATTGATTTAGACCCAACAAGTGGCTTTAGAACGGAAAGAGCGAAGGACGACGCGGTGATTTGGCACGTCGAAGTGCCGAATTTGTCCGAGAAGTGTTTGTACGGCTATCGAGTAAATGGTCCCAAGTTACCAGGGCACGCGTTTGATTTTAACAAAATCGTGTTGGATCCGTACGCCAAGCACGTGTGTTGCAACCGCGAAGGGTACGGGGAAACGAATCAACGAGCAGAAAACGATTTGGAAAAGAACTGGCCGCAATACGCGAGCGGGGTTCCAGCTTTGTATAATAGAGGTTCCGAGAATGAGGCGTTCGATTGGGAAGGCGTGGAGTCGCCGGAGTACGAACTCGCCGATTTAACCATCTACGAAGGTCACGTGAGAGGTATTGGACAAACGTACGAGGATATGATCGGCAAACTTCCGTATTTGAAATCAATCGGCGTGAATTGCTTAGAGTTACTCCCGATTCACGAGTTTAACGAGTTGGAATATTCCGACGAAAATACACGAAACCCGGAAACTGGCGAGTTGAGGAGAAATTTTTGGGGGTATTCCACCGTGAACTTTTTCACGCCAATGACGAAATACGCCAAAGTTGGCGAAGCCGATTGCGGACGAAAGAGTAACGACGAGTTTAAAAAGTTAGTTCGAGAGTGTCACAGGAACGATATGGAGGTGATTTTGGACGTCGTGTTTAATCACACCGCGGAAGGGAACGAAAAAGGATTGACGCTTTCTTTCAGAGGCGTAGACAACAGAAGTTATTACGTGACTGCTCCGACTGGAGAGTTCTACAACTATTCCGGATGCGGGAACACTTTGAACTGTAATCACCCGATGGTGGCAGATTTAATCGTCGATTCGTTGAAACATTTCGTGGAGGAATACCACGTCGACGGGTTTCGGTTCGATTTAGCGAGCATTTTGACGAGAGAGGCGTCGCATTATAAAGGCGAGGAAGGTCCGACGGCCGAAGAGTTGAGTTTGTTAGCCAGCGCGCAACCGAATAGTGGCATCAACAACGTAAACTCTGCGGATTCTACGACGAACGGGATGCCGTATAACGACGAAGAGGAGGTGCTCTACGATCAAGACGGGAACCCGATTCCTAAGAATCCGTTACAGAAGATTCCAATCGGAACAAATTTGGAAGATCCACCCGTGTTGCGCGCGATTTCCAACGACCCAGTCTTGCGTAACGTCAAGTTAATCGCTGAAGCTTGGGATGCCGGCGGGTTGTACCAAGTCGGCACGTTCCCGCACTACGGCGTCTGGGCCGAATGGAACGGTAAGTTTAGAGACGACGTCAGAAACTTCATCAAAGGGTCCGACGGATTCGTCGGTGCCATGGCCTCTCGCTTGTGCGGGTCCCCGGACATTTATCACGCCTCTGGACGGAAACCGAAAAGCTCGATCAACTTTGTCACCTGCCACGACGGATTCACCTTGCGCGACTTGGTTTCCTACAACGAAAAGAACAATTTTTTCAACGGCGAAGACAACAACGACGGCGAAAATCACAACATTTCATGGAACTGCGGCAGTGGCCCGGAGGCTGACGGCCCGACTACGGACAAAAACATCGTCGCTTTACGCGAACGACAAATGCGCAACTTTTTCTGCGCGTTGTTTCTCTCTCAAGGCGTTCCGATGATCACCATGGGCGACGAATACGGTCACACCAAAAACGGCAACAACAACACGTACTGCCACGACAACTACTTAAACTACATCGACTGGGATCAAGCGTTAGACCCACTCTCTGGCGATGGTTTGAAACGATTTTGCTCGGAAATGGCTGAATTTCGCGCTCAACACGGCGCCTTCCGCTTACCGGACTTCCCGACCGACGCCAACTGTCAATGGCACGGCGTCAAACCGCACGAACCAGATTGGGAAGAAACGAGTCGATTTATAGCATACACCATCTCCGCCAACACCCCTGAAGACCCGGAAAAGTTCTACGTCGCATTCAACGCCAACTTCGAGAGTATTTTGGTCACTTTACCCGAGTTACCAGCCGGATTACACTGGAGATGTGTTCTAGACACCTCTCTGGAAACGCCGTTTGATTTCGTCAGCGCCGAGGACATCTCCGACGAAGACAGGTTCACCGCGGAAGCTATGGTTCGTCCGCAATTACGAGCGAACAGATTTACCATTTTGGATAGAAGTTGCGTCGTTTTAAAAGCAGAATTAGATGACGACGACGAGGAGGAGGAAATATAATAATAAATAGAGTGAGAGAGAGAGAGAGAGAGAGAGAGAGAGAGGACATGTTTAGTAGTACGTCCGCATACATTTTTGTTGTTGTAATTTAATCACACGTTGAATGAAACCATCCACAAAAACGGTCTCGTAAACGTTGCTCCTGAAACCTAAATATGTTCGCTTCAAAAAAACGTCAGACTTCTCGAGGGAGAAAGAGGTAAACAACAAACTCCTCTCTCTCTCTCTCTCCGTCTCCCTCTCGTTTTCCCTCTCTCTCAAGTCATGGCACCGTCTCTCTCGTCGTCGTCATCCTCATCGATGATACCGAAAATTCCTCAATCGAGACCGAAAAGGAGATTACTCGTCGCCGTCGTTCTGTCCGTGTGTATCGGATACGTTTTGTTTATGATTTTGGGCGATTCGCCTCCACAAGGCGTATCTCCTAATCATCATCATCATCATCATCGCGTGCAACAACAACTTCCAAACTTAGCGGCGAGTCGGAGTTCTTCTTCCTCGAGCGCATCTTCCTCCTCTTGGTTCTCCTCTTCATCCTCTGCTTCCACTTGGGCGACGACGACGGGAAATCACGAAGAAGAAGAAGAAGATGTGGATGTTGATGATGCAAACGACGAGTTGGGTAGCAGAAGTAGCGAAGAAGGAGAGACTTCAGAGGAAGGAGACGAGCCGACGCATAGACACACGAACGACGATATTGTCGTGAGCATAGATGATAGTAGCAGTAAGAATAGCATGAATAGTGGATTTTCCTCCTCTGCCTCAGCCTCGTGCGACCCGGACGATGCGACGGCTTGTCATCACCCGAAAGGCGTCTGTCAAAAAGCCACGCGAACCTGTTTGTGCGCGAAACTTTGGCAAGGCGACCATTGCGAGAGGGCTTACCCTTTAAAAGGGAAACACATCAAAGCTAAAGTTGAGAGAGGATTAGGTTTTGCTGGGTCGATTACGATGAGCAAGAAAATCACCGGGAAGAGGAAGAACATCGAGGTGACTTTACCCGGGAAGGAGAAGGACGCGGACAAAGGACATCGAGTGTTAGGCCCAGTAGACCAAGAGTTGCTTTCGATTATGCCGCAAAACGATGCGGTTGGGGAGGTGTACAATAAATGCGCCGTGGTCGGATCGTCCGGGATATTGTTGAATTACGAAAACGGGAAGTTTATCGATGAACACGACGCAGTATTTCGCTTCAACTCGGCGCCAACAAAAGGTGGATTGGAAGCGCACGCCGGATCAAAGACAACGCATAGGATTACAAATACCCAAAATTGGGCGTTCAGAGAAGGGAAAGAGTTGTTGTTAGTACACATGCGATCTCACGCGTCTTTAGCTGCGTTTATTAAAACGAAGAAAGGCGACAAGTCCATTAAAATGGCTGCGTTCGATCAAGGGTTCGTCGAACACATGGCGCACTCTTTGAATTTCATGCCGACGAGCGGTTTATACGGAATCATAATAGCGTTATCTAGATGTCACGAGGTGAACTTATTTGGTTTTCAAGTTTCAAGCGAACACGGTGCCTTGTATCACTACTACGACGCGTGCGATGAACCCGCCAACGGCGAGCGAGACGGCGCCGAGTGGTTCGTCGTGAAGAAACTCGCCGAGGAGAAACTCGTAAAATTTGCCGAGCCGTGCGTGGTGGAGTGTCACGAATCCAAGAGTAAATGCCATGAGTGTAAAAGCGAAGCTGGAATGCCGAGCGTAGATTTATCAAACTTTCGAGCGACTTCTTTACAGATGAAAGGTAAAGATTTGAAGAGAGAGTTGACGAAACAGACGTACGCGGAGAGGAAGAAATCGTGTCCGGCGTGTTCCAAGTCCTTCGGTGGATGTCGACCGCCTCGACACTGGGCGTATGCCAGAGACAGAAGCTCGAGCAGACACGGGAGTGGGAGTGGGAGTCACGCGCACGGTTAGTAAAAGTAAGAATGATATTTTTTTATACATCACCCAGAGTACTAGTTGAACATTTATGTAATGCGAGAAGATTTTGAGCAAAATAATGTGTTTCCCAGAAAAAATTCTTTCAGCAAACGCCACCAGAATAGGTGAATAATGATAACGATAAAATAACAACAAGAAGAAGAAGAGATGCATCCGGGCGCATTTGCAGACGATATCTGGCTTCTCTCGAGAGTTGAGAGTCTCCTTGACTGTCTCACAGATGAATCAAAAATACAGAAGAAAAAGTTTGGTTCCAAAGCGAAGCGAGAACTCTCGCGAGATTTCGTATCTGTAATTAGGGGTGTTCGCCCGGCGTTTATGCTCGATTACGCACCATTGATGACGAAAGAAGACATAGAATTGATATCCAAAGAGATAAATGAAGACGTTTTAATACCTTTGTCGCGCGGAAGAGGAGGAGAGGAAGAAGAAGGAGTGCTTTTGAAAGTTTGTAGTATTCTCGACACGGTTGTGTTCGTTACATTAGGGGAAGATGAGAAGTTGTTGTCTCACGATATGCCAATTTTAGTGGATTTAGACCAAGAAAACGCGCGCGCTCGAAAAATGACACCTTTAGAGATTACGGTTATGACCGCTTGTCGTGCGAAAATATCCTCGAACTCAGGTGTGAATATCGACGAGAGCGATCTCGGCGAAGGCGCCATACCTCCACAAACGTTCGTCGGATGGATGCTCGGATATCCTATTTTGTATTATTACGGATCGAATAAGAAATACGAAAGCGAGGAGGAAAAAGAGCAGATCGCCAACGTCACCGCACGAAAGCTTTCTTTGTGTTCGCTGGTGAAAGTCGAATGCATAAACGACAAGGACGAGGTGATGTATGGGTTCACCTATCCTGAAAGTCTAATTGAAGACGCGCTCGTCAAAGAAGCTCTGAAGCGTTGGATGGATGGCATAGAAAAAGAACAAAAAGAACAACGACAACAAGAACATGCGATTGGTTTAAGTGTTCGTGTGACGCATCGTGGACCTTCCCCGATTGCGCTGTAGAAATAGTAGAGCAAAATAGATTTAGGCTGAACGCGCGTTGTTGATTCATAATAAGTATTGATTATTGATTATTACTGGTTGAATTTAAATATTTTTACTCTCCTTTTCCTCTGTGCTCTTATCTACTCCTCGTCCGACTCCTCGTCTTCCGAGGCTTCTTGCAACCACTGCACAAATGGTTTCACTTTCATAAAGAACCTTTGATCGGCGTCCGGATCGTTCTTAATATCTTTCGCCCGCTGATTCGCCCACGCGAAAATACCATCTTCAGAGAGCAAGTCGGCGTCGTATATCCCTTTAAGAAACGATGCTGCGCATCCCAAAACTCTGGCACCCCCTGTTCGACCTTCAAACGGGGCTTGCGAGCACGCGAGAGACTCGAGAATGGAAACCAAACTGATTTGGTCTTGTTTCTTCCCGATAATTTTTTCTAAAGCTTCACTAAATTTCTCGACGTTTTTGACCATTTGCGCGGAGAGTTCTTTATCGGAATCTGGCATGTCTTGTGGCTTCAACGAAAGGCACGCGAGAGCAATTACGGCAAAAGCGCCAGCTTCTCCCGTACGCCTACCAAACTGTTCGGCTAATGGTTCCAAAGCTCCTTTTACCGATGCACTGTCGTACTTCTTCGATTCTACGAGTTTCAACGTTGTCTCTTCGACCGCTTTCTGAAAGTTGATTGTTTTCTGAATTTCTTCGGCTTCGACGTGCGAACCCAACACGGCTTTTCGCAAAGTCCCCAAGGAGAAGAAGATACACAAACCGTCGCGACGGAGACGACCGATAAACTGTTGCAAATCTTCCCAGGCAAGTAATCGTCCGAGCTCTTCTTGCAAGAGTAACGTGTCCACGGCGGGACAATCGGTACCGTAAATAGACGAGTAATCGACAACAAGCACGTTCAACGGCGGCGATCTTCCCTTCAAAGAATCCGGTACCGTCAACAACGCTTGATTATACAATCGCTTTACCATAGTCTCCGTGCCTTTACCACTTGCGTACGCGACGCCTCGGGACAACATGACCAAAGTGTCGATGTCCGACTCCAACGCCTCTGCTAAAGAGATTTTCAACATCGGTCTCAAGGTGACCAATCCGACTTGAACGTCGTCCCCGGCATCGGCTGGGTTTTCATCGTCGGCGTCGCCTTTCTTCTTCGCGGCTCGTTTTTCAGCCTTAGCGTTTTCTTTTAACATTCTCTCGGCTTCTTTCAATTTAGAGTTCAATTTATGCACGGCGGCTTGCCAGTCTTCTTTGTTTTCGAAACCGGCGAGTTCCAACGCCGTTTTCCTCGGGTTGATGCAACCAACCATAGTCACACCTTCCTTACTTAAAGCATCTCGAATGCCGGCAACTTTCTTCGGCGCACCTTCTCCAGTAGCCCAGCGAACTTTATACTTTTCGAAATCAGGCTGCGGAATGGTTTTCATCTTTGGTTCGATGGCCAATCGTAACGATTTGACGTCCCCGTAGACTTTCTCCCATGCCGCTTCCGGACCATCAATGCCTAATAACTCGTTGCCTTGCTTGGCGGACATGTGCCTCAACAACAAAGTCGGAACGCGAATATCATTCATAGCTCTTTGGAATTCACCATAGTTTTTGAACATCCCAAACGGAGAAATCGTGGAAATTTCATTCGTCGCTTGGTTAAACACCGCGAGTTTCGACATCGGTAACTCGTACGGTGCCATTTCAATGGTGTCTCTCCTCGCCTCCGTCGGGCCTTTCCACCAATCTTCTAACGTATCCCACGTGCCCAGCGTTGCAGAAGCTAGCACAGCCGCGTGCGGCATATTCGCTTGAATGTTTGAAACGACGCCTAAAACCTTTGGGTCTAAATGAATTCCCATATTCGGTTCATCAAAGTAGAGCAAAATTTTCGATTGGTTATAAAAACTCGATTCCGGCTGTTTCTTCGCCGCTTCTAATATTCTCGCCGTCGTATTCAAATCTGCAATTATAATATCTGGCTTCCCCGCGCCATGATCTTTTAACTTGAAACCAATATCCGCGGCATATTCTAGCTGTTGTTCCACCGTGCCGCTACCGGCTGAAACTTTCTCTCCGATGGCCCTCGCCGCTCTCACAGCTTTTTTATTCCTCGCCTTATCTCGGATAGAATACGGTCTTCTGACTTGCGTCATCGTCCCATCACCGGTATTATCTCTGGCCGCCGTCCAATACGGCACGGCGTGCGCTTCGCACTCCTGGCCAACTCTCTTCAAAACCTGCTTCGTCGGCACGGAATACAACAAGATGACGTCTTTATGCTTTTGCTTGATCAGACGCAAATACGTCAGAACCGCGGTAAACGTCTTACCAGACCCAGTCGGTGTGCTTAAAATCACGTGCAACGGTAACGGCATTTTCCCTCCACTCTCCACAGCCTGTTCAGTAACCGTGTAATGCTTATCCAAAACCTCCAAAAGTTCGTGCTGATGTTTATACATTCTCGGCACCCCTCCGGATTGCGCTCCAGTTTTATTCGTCCACGCGTGCATCGCCGCGAACGTTTGATCTTTAATCCTATTCGATACGCTCTCCCAGACGATAGCCGCCGCTTTCCACTGAATCGAGTGTTCTCCATTCATCAACGCCTCCCTCTTCAAAAATAACAAATCTCCCGCTTGCGCGTTATTTATCGCCGTCAACCATCGAATGGTATGTTTCGCGTACTCTCTCATCCCTTTCAACTCGTCCATGATTTGTTGCGCCCACATGGACTGCAATCTCTTCTTCTCCTCTTTATCCGAGGAGGCTTGTTCGTACTCTTTCGGGAAGCACTCCTTGACCAATTTCTTAAACATGTCCGAGTCTTTCCTTTGCACGTAAAAATACTCAAACACCTTGTTATCCAACAACGTTGCTGCGGCGGATGAAGACGCCGCCCCGTCCCACGGTTGAATCTCTCTCATGATTCGAAACCCAGCCGAACCTCTCACTTTGGCGACTAAATCGCTGTTATCGATGTCCGCCCAATCGTGGTGGGTGAGCGAAGACCCAACGTCCACGGATAAAGTCGCCTCGGCCGACATCGCTTGCGCGATGACCGCTTGGTCGTTCTCCGTGTCCGAGACCCCACCGGCGTGTAAATCCGAATCCGAATACTCGTCACCCGAGTCCGAATCCTCGGGGTTGTTTCCTCCATCGTTTTCGCTCATTTTATGTTTAATACGTGTTGTTGCGTGTATATTTATCTCTCTGTTTGTGTGCTGTCCTGCGTGTTGAGGTTACTAATAAACAAACGCGCGTCTGCAGACACAAACTTTCCGACGAGAAAATGGTGATTCAAAACTCTTCTCTTCTTCTTTGTGTGACTTCTTTCATCGAGAACCTTTTTTTTTCCTTCTTTTTTTTTTCCTTCTTTTTCCTTCCTCTTTTTTCTCCTCCTTTTTCTTTCTTTTTGGCTTTTCGTGCTGCTGATGGATAATTCGCCGCATTTATTATATCCCACGCACTCACTTCTTCTTCTTCTTCTTCTTCTTCTTCTTCTTGCAGAAGAGACGCATCAGAGAGACAGAGACGTATCAGAGAGAAAGACACGAAAGAATAACATATAATGTCGCGAAGAGGCGTCCGAAGAGCCGGAGGCGCGCGAAAGATGGTCGCTTTATCGCGAATAAAAAACATCACCAACGAACAAGAGTGGATGAAAATCTTACGAAAAGCGAAAGATTCAATCGTGTTGGTGGAGTTTGCGTCTTCCACATCCATGGGATCGAAAGGGATGCAACCGTACATGTCGACGATATCGCGAACGGCGGAGTATAATCGAATTAAAATGTATAAAGTGGACGTGGATTTAGTCCCGGATGTGGCAGTTGCGTGCGGAGTGAAAGCGATACCGACGTACCAAATTTGGAAGAGTGGAGAGAAAATAGACGAGATGAGCGGAGCGTTGCCGCAAAGATTGGTGACGATGTTGAAAACGCACAACGTTCAAGAGAAGTCAAAATTCGTGTATTTAAGATTAGCTGCGACAGTCGCGGCAGCCATCGGTGGGGTTTTCGCTTTACTCAAATATAAAGCTGAAGTGGAATCGAAAGAAAAAGGCGAACGCGAAAAGCTTCTGGTGAAACGCGCGGAAGAACAGAGAAAGTTGAAAGCGCAGAAAGAGAGAGAACGAATTAAAGCGTTGGACGCGAGAGGAGAGAAAACGGTAGAAATGATTGGATTGGACGAAGACGACGATGAAGACGAGGATGAAGACGAGTGGGACGAAGACGACGAAGACGAAGACTAGAAAATATTTGTGTGTTTGTTTGTGGTTTTCAATTATATCTACTAATATAAAAAAACAAGTTTCATTGTGTGTTTCTCTCTCTCTCTTTCTCTCTTAACTACGTGTTTCCCTCTACTTTACCATTTCAAATCGGGGAACAGATCTTCTTTTTTCGGCGATGGCACAGATTGTGCCGTCGTCGTCGACGAAGGCATGCCGAAAGTATCGAAGGAAATTGGAGGCGGCGCGTTCGGATTCAGTTGTTGCGTTTGCGGCATCGCAGGAATTTGAGGTTGCTGATTATACATCATTTGAGGAGGCACTTGAGGAGGAGGCATACCACCGTACATGTTTTGCATTTGCATTTGAGGAAGCGGTTGCTGTTGTGGTTGTAGCTGTTGTTGCATGTATCCTCCTCCTTGCATCATATGCGGTTGTTGGTGGTATTGCTGTTGCGGCACGCCTGCTCCCATGAATCCTCCCATCTGTTGTTGCATTTGCGGCACGCCTCCGCCCATTACGTTTTGTTGTTGTTGCATCATCATTTGCGGCACTCCGCCGTTCATCATCATACCATTACCCATTGGTGGAATTTGTTGTTGTTGCTGCTGCTGATGCTGCTGCTGATGCGGCATGACCCCGTTCATCATCATGTTGTGTTGCGGCTGTCGCGGCTGCTGCATCAACGGCGGCGCCGCGTCGAATAAACCCATGATGTCTTCTTTTGACGCTACATTTTTCGGCGGTATGGCAGTGGTATCTACTTTCGCTGCTGTTGTTGATGATGATGGCTGCGGCTGAGCTACGTCGAAACCAGCGAACATGTCCACCCCACCATTCGCAGGCGCCGCAGTCGTCGGCGTCGGCGTTGTGGAAGTCGGCGCCGGAGCGGCGGAGAAATCCCCCCAATCGTCGTCGTTCGTTGCTGTTGCTGGCACCGCTGTCGTACTCGTCGGTGCGCTCCCAAAATCCATCCAATTTGCTCCTAGATTTTGATTACTAGTATTTGCTACTGCTGCTGGTGGTTGCGCCGGTGCTGCCGGCATATCGCCGAACAAGTCTAAGAGTCCCGCCGCCGCCGACAGTCGCGGTTGTTGTTGTTGTTGTTGTTCATGTTGCTGCTGCTGCTGCGCTTGTTGCGGGGAAGCAGCTGCTACTCCATCGCCGCCACCACCTCCTGCTGGCAACGGCACCGGCCCATCCGTCTCTTTATCGCAATACATTTTCCTCTCGTACTTTTGTCTAATATACCTCTCCACGGTTGGCAAATCCGATTTCGTCGGTTTCACATTCGGAGGTAAATTCTTCTCCCAAAACACATTCGCTCTTACGTTTCCCATGCGTTCCATGTACTCCACCTGCGTTTCCGTCCACTTATCCAACTGCGTCGATCGTACCCTCGAAATGTGCACGCCTAAACTTCTGTGGATTCCCGAACAGTTCGTGCATATGAAAATCCCCAAGTTCATGCTCGCCCATCGCGGTAAACGCGACGGACACTCCGCGCAGACGATGTTTTCCGGTTTTTTTAAGCACGCGTTTAAGCGTTTCTGAAGCGAGAGCTGAAGTCGATCGGACGACATCTTCTTTTCCCCGCTCTCTCTGAAGGTGTGTGGGCCACTAATGCGAGGGATGTGGTGGTGTGCGCAGGTTTAGAAGAACGAATATTACTATGAAGATTAGTGATTTTAGAGAAAAGTCAATTCGATTCGACAAAACACACGACGAAAAAGCAGTGTGATGAAAAGTCACTCACAGTTTCTTTTTTTGTGAAAAAGCAGACGGCAGAGCAGAAAGCCGAAACCTAAATTTCGCACAACCAGCTTTTCGCAAGAGGAAAAGAGGAAACAAAACTCTTCTCGTTGTTGGTTTTAAACCACAACCAACACCCCTTTTGTCTTGTTTTGTTGTACGAACGACTCGTGAGACATCAAAATCATATCAAATGATATTACAATACATAAACGCACTGAACGCGTCGACGAAATGGCGCGTCGTGCTCGCCTCGAAAAGTCCTCGCAGACAGGAAATCTTGAGAAACCTGGGGATCGAGTTCGACGTCGTCGCTTCGACGTTCGAGGAGAATATTTCTAAAGAAGGAGTGAAGGGGCACGAGTACGCGATTTGTACCGCCAGGGAGAAAGCGAAAGAGGTTTATCATCGAACGACGAGAGAAGAACAAGAACAAAAGAAGAAGAGTAATCTCATCGTGATTTCTGCGGATACGGTCGTGGAAAGTTTCGGGAACATATTAGAAAAACCGAGGGACATTCAAGACGCGAGAGCGATGATGGAGAAACACTCGAACAATTCACATAAAGTGCACACGGGCGTATGCATAGCGTATAATACGAACGAGAAGACTACACCTGAACTGAAACATTTCTCGGAAACGACTGTTGTGAACTTTGCCGAAATAGAACGAAAAGAAGTTGACGCGTTCTTGGCTACGAACGAGTGGACAGACAAAGCCGGAGGGTACGGGATACAAGGGTACGCGTCTTCGTTCGTGAAAGGTATCGAAGGCGATTACTTCAACGTGGTTGGATTTCCAGTGCACGCGTTCTCCAGAGAGTTGAAAATCATACTAGATGAAATCGGAATAGACTCGATGTGAATGAGGAATGAGTTTACGTAGTGATAGTTAGAGTAGCAGTAGTAGTAGAGTAGTAGTAGCAGTAGTAAAAATAATCATCAAGGAGTGACGAGAAGATTTACGCGTTCAATCATCAATGAGGAGCAGACTTCCTCTTCATTTTCTTGGACTTGGCCTCTTTCGGCGAGGGAGTACTTTCGGTACTCTCGTTTACAGCGGCAGGATTTTCCTCATAGAAGAGTTTAATCGATTCCGCGTAGTTCGATATCGCAAAATTTGTCGCCATCGAGGGACCGCGCAACTCGACGAGTTTTACATCGTACGCGCGAGCGGCTTCGACCTCGGTTTCAAACAAGCCGAGATAGACGTGTTTTTGCCCGCCAGGTAATCCAATTCTCGCCTCCCAACGCCCCGTTGGATGTAATGTCACTCCGCGATAGCCCGAAGAGCCTCTAGCGAAGCCTTGGGACTGGCGACGCACCGCCATTATAAGCTCTTCGAGAGGCGTGGAAAGTAAATAGCCTTGTAAGTCTTGGTATTTCGACGCTGGATAGTTCAACTTGATTTTGCGCCCGTTCTTCATCAGTTTGCACTTCATCGCTACGAGATCGAATGCCTCGGCGGCGTGCTGTTCGTTGCTGTAGCCGCCCAAGTAAACCTGTTTCTTCGAATCTCGTATCCAGATGTGCGCTTCCCATCGACCGGAACGTTTGTGTTTCGTCACGCCGCGAAACCTGGACGAGTGCGGCGGAGTCGCTTCTTTCTCTTGTTGTTGTTGCTGCTGTTGCTGCTGCTGCTCATGTTCTTGCTGCTGCTCCTGTCGCCCCTGCTCTTCCCCGCTTTCTTTCAACCCGTGAAAGTTTGGATCGCCGCCGCCTCTCGCATCTCTCTCGATCAAAGGCACTTTCTTCATGTTCGCCGCCAGCGTCGCCGCGTCAACCTTCTCAATCTCGTCCTCTTCTTCTTCATCATCTTTATCTTCTGCTTCCCCCTCGTTCTTCTTTCTTTTTTTCTTCGTCTTCTTTCTCAAACCTTCCGCTCCTTCTTCTTCATCTTCTTCTTTTCCTCCCTCTTCTCTTCTTGGAGAAGTCGTTTTCTTACGTCCTTTTTTGTGTTGTTGTTGGTGTTGCTGTTGTTCGCTCGTCGCCAACACCGCCACGGCAGTATGCCAATCGTTCGCGGTAGGAATCAACGGTAAACACGCGTGCGATACCCTGTGCGTGTCCTCGTATTCTCTCATGTTCGGCCCGTCGTCTGATGTGTCGTCGTTGCGAGAGAAGAAGAAGATAAAGAAGAAAGAGAGAGAGATGTCAGGTATTCTATTCAGTTGTAAAAAATACGAGAGAGAAGAAAAGTCCAAGAGAAAAAAAAGTTATGTGTTACCGTCCAATAACTGGGACGCCATGAACGCCATCTCTTCCGAATCCGACGTCGACTGCTGGTGGTGTCCTTCTTCTCCTAGATGATGATGATCTCGATGATGATAATGATGATGATGATGCGTCGTCGTCGTGGTAGGAAGTGGAAGCATGTTCCTTGTTTCCACCGAGATTTTTTGTCGCTTTTTAGCTTTGCAAGAAAGACGAGGGAGCGAAAAAAAACAAAAATCAATCGCTTTTTTAGCCTTCGGCACTTTTTTACACACCAGACACACAAGACGCACAAAGACACATTACAAGAATAAAAATGGATCCGCAACTGTTGAACTCTTTACCGGAAGAGGATAAGACCAAAATGGTCGCCATGATTGAAACCATGCAAACGAGAGATAGGTAAGGCGACGAGTTTAGAAGTGATGAACACGAGCAGCATAACGAGTTTTTTTTTCTCTTTACCATCAGCCGTCATTTTTTCTTCGTTATCTGAAAATCCAAAATCCAATGCGCTAGACTCGCGCGAAAGTAATGTAACGAATGAGTTTTACTGACTTTCCCTCCTCTTAACAACACGCGTACGACGTGTATTATATTATAGTTTGAGAATGTACAACAATTTAGTCGAGAAGTGTTTCAGCGAGTGCGTGAATAGTTTCCGAAGGAAGTCTTTGGAAAAAGACGAGGAGAGGTGCGTGAGCAAGTGCTGCGAAAAATTTCTGAAACATAGCGCGCGAGTGTCGGTGAGGTTTGCAGAGCTGAACGCGCAGACTATGGAGCAACCGCCGCCTGCTGCGTGATGATATAAAGTAGAGGATAACATTAGTAGATTATATGTAGTTGTCATTATTATAAATTGTAGTAGTTCCGTATTTATAAAACGTATTCATCACTTGTTCTCAACAACCGTCGCTAAGACATCGAAATAGTTCGGAAACGTCTTCTTTGTCACTTTCGGGTCGTTGATGATAATATTTTCATCACCACACGCTGCTAAAGCAAAAGCCATGGCCATTCTGTGATCATCATATGTATCGATAGCGACGCCTTTGTTGAATCCGCCCTTCGGCGGCGTGATGACGCAATAATCGCTTCCTTCAACGACTTCCGCCCCAAGCTTCCTAGTTTCCGTGCAAATAGCAATCATTCTTTCCGTTTCTTTCACTCTCCATGAAGCGACGTCTCGGATAGTCGTGGTTCCGTCCGCGAATAATGCGGCAACTGCTAAAGTCATCGCGGCATCCGGCATGGCGTTCATGTTCACGTCAATTGCTTTCAATTTCCCATCTTTCGGCCCAGTGCACGTGACCGAGTTCGCCGTCCACTCCAAAGTCGCACCCATCTGTTCCATTGTGTACGCAAACTTCGTGTCGCCTTGAATGGAATCGAGACCACACCCTTCGACGGTGACTTTACCGCCGGTAATAGTCGCTCCCGCTAAAAAGTACGACGCCGAACTCGCGTCGCCTTCCACAAAGATCGACCCTGGCGATTTATATGTTTGCCCGCCTTGGATTTTGAACGATTGCAAATCTTCCGCCGCGTCCACTTTCACCCCAAATCTCTCCATTAATTTAATAGTCATTTCCACGTACGGTTTCGAAATCAACTCGGTGACGACCTGAATCTCCACCGCTCCGGTCGATAACGGCGCGGACATCAAAATAGCCGTCAAGTATTGACTGGACACGTTCCCGCCTAATTCGATTTTCCCTCCTGGTAACCCTTTGCAATTTATTCTAACCGGTGGGCATCCCGTTCCCATGGTACATTCCGCGTCTACACCCAATTGGACTAACCCGTCCACTAAATCCTGAATCGGTCTCTCTCTCATTCTTTGCACCCCGTCCAAAACGAACGTGCCTTGGCCTGCCGCCGCCACCGCCGCCGTCAGCGGCCGCATCGCCGTCCCCGCGTTTCCTAAGAACAACTCCGTGACTTCTTTATCGGTCTTTTCAAATTTCCCACCGCACCCGGTAATTTCCAAAACGTTATTCGCTCGATCTTCCGTGAAACTCAAGCCTAGGACTTTTAACGCATCCACCATGTATCGGATATCGTCGGAATCTAATAAGTTTTCGACTTTCGTCGTCCCTTCCGCCAAAGCGGCTAAGAGTAGGATTCTGTTCGATAAGGACTTCGACCCGGGAAGGCGAACGGTACCATCAATTTTCTTGATTGGTTTCAAAGTTAACGTTTCCTCGACCTCGGCTTCTGCGGATTTGGCGGCGACGGCAAATGGAGACGATTTTGCTTTTCGCTGCGCGGGGAGACCGCTTCTTCTTCCGTGTTTGTTGTTGGACGCGACAAACGACGCGAGTTGTGCGTGTTGACGACGACTCGCAGTCGTCGTTGTAGTCGTAGTCATAAGAGCAGCCATGTGTGTGTGTGTTTCCTGTGTAAAATTATAATAAAGCGCTCTAAAGTTGTGGAGTCTGGATAATAACAATCATGAAGGGAAGGAAGGCGTTTTGGGCAAATTTTTTGAAGAATTTTTTCATCAAGCATCTCCTACTAATATTACCATCTCTCTTACGTATTAAACTTCTTCATCTTCGACTGAAGAGAAGAACGCTCTCGAACCCGCGAAAGTGAACTCTAACAAGCGAAACTCTCTCTCGTACTGTTCGATTCTTTTCAATCGCAAAGCGCGTTCTTCTTCTTCTTCCGCCTTGTTCGCGGTGTCCACCTTCTCGGAACGGTAATAGCTTTCGCAACTTTCGAACCAGTGCAAAGCATCAAAATTTGAGTCTTGGTTCAAGACTTTTAAGACGTACGCGATGCCTAACGCGAAACCGTCGTCGGTGAAACACGATTGATTGAGGAGCATTTGAGTTTCGATTTTTGAGGACGAAGGCGACGCGACCGTTTCCGACGCTTTCTGAAGCTTTTGCTTGGAAACGTACATGGCGTCGACGTTGGAGAGACATAACGCCGGAACGATCAAGAAGAAAGCGTTCAGGTGCTTGTTCGTATCGCTTTGAAGCTCGCTCGAGAATATGTTCGTCAAAACTTCGAAATAATCGGTGCCCTCCGTGCTGTTACTTCGCAGAGATTCGATTTCGGCGTCAAGTTGCTTGGAAGCGTTCACGGTGAAGTCGTGAAACGTGGATTCTCGAGCGAGAGACTCAAAGTTTGGATGTTCATTCTCGTCGTTGTTCTCTTCACTCTCAAATTTCGTTCGCGTGGCAAACTCGTTCGCTTTGGAGGAATAACGCATCGTGCCGAGCCGTATCATGCGCACGAAGCCGAGAGCGTTTCCCATTTCACTCAAGAGCGCTCGAAACTGATCCAGGAAACTGAGACCATCGTCCGCAACCCCGAGTTTCCGCATTTCATGGAGAAAATGAATGCCTCGAACGACGGGATATTCTTCGAATTTCTCCTCCGAATGCGCTTGTTTCTCTTTTTGAAGCAAAGACTTCACGTGGTCTTCGTACAGAAACTGCGAAAATATTTGGAACCTTTGGGCGAGGTACCGATAGACGGAGTTTATGACCGCGTGGGTAACCCCAGTGCCGTGCGTTCGGATGGACTCTGAGACGCGCTTTATGGATAAAGTACTCAACAAAGTCTTTTCCTTCGCCAAGGAAGATTTTTCGATGAACGTTTGCGCGTTCATATTGTAGTTATATCGAACACAAAACGAGCGAATGTCTCGAACGACGTCCAACACGTCGATGGCAGTTGTGTTCGCGCCGGTAGTATCTTTCACGGAAGTTGTCGCCGCAGGAGGAAGTTCATCGATTTCCGATAAGTCCAAATCGTACTTCGCCAATGCAATGCTTCGAATTTCAGAATACATTTTCCATTCGCTGCGAGACGACGCTGCCTTTTCATAGAGCAACTTGGCCAAATCAGCTTGAACTTCCTCTTTGAGGGAGAAAAGAGCAGCACCACCACCGCTCGCGTCCAACGGCGGTATACCGAGGAACACGTGTGCATACGCGCTCTTATTCCCTTCAACACTCGAAAAACTCTTGTGTTTCCATTGCATCGAAACGTTTTCGCGCAAATCGCTCTCGATTTCTCGTACCAACTTTTCGACCAGTTCAGAGCGCAAACTTCTCACCACAACTTCCTTCCCAAACTCTCGCGCAATCTTTTCATCCGCCAACAAATATTTCATCGGAGACGCGAATGCGTTCACAATCGCCGGTAACCGATAACATTGCTCCGAATGAGCATAGATATCACTCAACACCAACGGTAACGCTTCTTCGGCGACGCTAAACAAACAAGACGAATCACAGGAAATTTTTATTGCGCAGTCTAAATCCGCAACAATCTCCAAATATTCAAATGTCTGCGATATGTTTCCCCAAAAAACACGTTCTTTCACTTTAATAGTTTTAATAACATCTGTTGTTAATTTTAAAAGTCCTAATTTCGGGAAATTGAAGAAATCATCGGCCAATAATCGTTCTGAGGAAAAAAATAATTAATAATTAATTTTTTAATTTTTTCATGCGATTAATTTAATACATACCTGCAAGCAAACACGCATCTAATGCATCATATAAAATACCTTCATGACCACCAGATCTTAATAGATCTGATTTTTGATCATCTAAATTAATTTCTTCGAGCAAACTAGATTTTGCTTTTTTCTGTTTTTGTAAAAATTAATTAATACTTTATTCCCAAACGAAATTTGAATTTTAAAGTAATCAACGTACCACAATTAAATCTAATGACTGTAAATTTTCCGTAAAAACTTGGGAAATCTGTAGGTAAATGTGTTAATTTTAAATTTGAAGAAAAAGTGCTTTAATTTTTACCTCCAAAGCGAGTTCATTTTGTTTGGACGCATAACACGCACGAGTCGTCTCTAAAAGCTCCGCGAGTTGACCATATGCACGCAATCGAGCGCGTCTTTTGTTGTCTTGTGGTATATTGTTCTGTTTTGCGGCATCTTTTGAAAACGTGTTGTCCAAGTGAAGGAAAAGTTCCAAAGTGGCTTTTACGTCGCGTGCTATTCGAACGCCTCGCGTGAGCGTTTCAAGAGAAACTCCTCCTGTAGTACGATCGGAGATATCTCGTTCGAATTCGCTCGTCCAACTCGTCACTTCGGCTATAAAATCGATAACTATCCTCGTGAGCTGCGCGTTCATGTCGTTAAACCGTAAAATTTTATTTTCCAAGTGCGTTTGCCATTTTTTCTTACTCGCAGGCAAAGCGCTTTCCGGAAGTTGTACCAAGAGAAAATGCAGCGGATCAATCACAATCCCGGTAGATACGGCTAAACCAGGCACATTTTCCGCGAAAATATGCTTGAACATCTTTTCGATCAATCTCGTGTCTGAACTGTTCGGTTCTAGGCGCACTAACAAAACTCCCAACGCTAAAACGCCGACCTCGTTTCGCAAGACAAAGTCGGCTTCGAAAGTTTCCAAACCGTACGCGTGCAACGCACGTAAGAGTCGCATAGGGACCTCCTCTATTCCATTCCTTTTACCATGAATACCCCGACTGTCTTCATCTATAATCTCTCTCACGATGGTTTCGAAGCAGCTTTTCAAACACAGCTCAAATTCTAACGTTTCCGTAGTTTTCTTCAAAGCGAGTAACTTTTTCTTTCGTTCTTCATCTTTTTCTTCTTCCTCTGCTAAAGCTTCTTTCACGGCTACTTTCATCGCTTGGAACGACCGTCGTAAATGCCCATTCGAGGCTATCGCTTCGTCTATTTTACACGCCATGGCTAAACACATCGTTAAAGTCTCAAAAACTATCGTCAAGTTCACGTGACTCAGCGGTCTGTTCTCCTCCACCGACTCGTCCGCGTATTGAAACTCCAACTGTCGAAAGGCGTTCACCGCGACAGCTTTCAACTGGTCCCGAAACATCACCGAGTCTTGCAGCACGGTCAGATTTTTCGTAAACTGTGCCAACATGGCGTTGTCGTTATTATTATTATTACTACTCCTACTACTTTCATCATTTTCCTGGTTGTTGTTGTTCTTTTTATCGACGGCTTTGGGAGGAGGAGGAAACCACCCGAAAGATATCAAGTTCGGTAAAATCACATTTTGGCTCAAACTTTCCAAGCGTTTCGCTTCCACGTATAACGAGCTAAACGCGACGGCGAGTTTAGAAAACAAAAAGTTATCCGTCTCGCCTAAATCTTCTATCCGTATTTTGTTACTACTATTCCAGCCCTTGTCCTCGTCGACGATTTTCACCACTCCTTCTCGTTGGTGTAATGCTGTCAGTGTTGTTGTTGTTGTTGTTGTTGTTGAAAACGCACACAGTTCTTTCAACAATTCAAGGACCATCTTCGAGTCCTCCTCCGTCTCAAAAGGCGTTCCATCATCTCTTCTTCTTCTTCTTCTTCTTCTTCTTCTTCTTCTGACAGTCGTCGTTTCCGTCGTGTCTCCCATCGATCGTGTTGTTGTTGTTGTTGTTGTTGTTGATGATGATGAAAACGAAGAAACGAGTTGTTGTTGAAGAGTAGTAGGAGGTTGTTATTATTATGTGGGTGTTGTTGTTTGTGTTTGATGTTTTTGTATGTGGTTGTTTTTTTGGCGGGCTCTTTTTTGAGCGATGCCCCTCCTTCCTCCTCTTTCCTCAAAAGGAGAAGAGATCAACCTTTCTAACAATAATCACCATTAGTACACGACAACATCTGTTGTTGTTTCCATTATTCGGAGAACGAGAGAGAAAGAGAGAGAGAAAGATTTAGAGAGAATACACGAGAGAAGAAAAGAAAGAGAGAGAGACGATGACGATGATGTTCACCACGACGACAAAAACGATAAAAAACAGACGACGATTTTCATTGCAGATTGCGAAGAAAGCTCTACTAAACGTCGTCGTCTTTTCCGCGTTGCTCTTACTCTCGCAACCACGAACGGTGGAAGCGAAAAGAGGCGACCCGGATAAACCGAAATATTTACCGTCCACGATTTATTATTCCATCCGCCAAGCGCAGCAAATGTGCGACATGCCGCTGCCGAAAGGGCACGAAAACGACGGAGCGCCGTTGTTACCCAAAGCGAGAGTGCAAGGGAGAGTCGATCAGAGAGCGTTGCATTTGTGCCAGCAGTGGAATTTCGTCGTCGCGAACAGACAAGCACAAGGGAAGATGCAAGGGTATAAATTGAAACCGATTATTCCGCCAGAACACTTTCACGATGGGTACGTCGCGGATATGGATAAATCTGCGGAATATCCGGAAGCGGCGCAGGCACAAAATCGATTAGGCTACGCGAACGGGGACGAATACGACGAGGAACACATGAACATGTCGAGAGAAATTCACGACGCTTCTGGACACGTAGGGACTGGGACTGGGAACGCAGCCGCGTTTGCGGACGATGTTTTACTAGTTGCTGGCGCAATTTTGTTCGGTGCTGCTTTAAAACACGTGTACGATTCAAAGGCGGATCCGTTCAAGCCGATGGCAAACGTTCCGAAGTTTCCGTTAAGGCCGGACCCGGAGAGTGGAGAGCCGCAGAAGCACGATCCGAGCGGATGGGAGAAGCAAGGTTAAGTGTTTGATGTCTGATAAGACAAGAAAACGCGATAACTAGAAACATAGACAATACTACCATTTGTGATTTGAAAAAAACAAATTAACTCTTATCACACTTTTGAAACTACTTTTAACATTTTTAATCTTCTTTCGTAGACTCCTCTCCGCCGGCGATTAGAAGAGCCTTTGTGATCTGCTCGAGAAACGTATCCACTTGCTGCGCGGCAGAGCTTTGTGCGACTCTCATTTTCAAAGCGTACGTGGTCATCTTTTTATTCTCCGAAGCGGCGTTGACGCAAGGAAAGGTTACGCCCTTCCCGCCTTCCATCTTTGCAAACTTTTGGCCTTTGAACATTGAGGCGTTCAAAATCAAGCGAAAGTTACCTCTCGTGCGCATGATCATTCTCACGTTATCTTTCTTTTTCGTAGAGTTGATTCTAAATTCACCTCGTCCTCGTTCTCTCCATCCCGGCGCTTTCCCATCCTCTTCCGTGCTGACGTATTCGTACAAAGCGCCGTCGGTTTTGAACATTAAATCTTCGTCTTCTTCGCCGGTTTGTTGCTCGATCTCTTTCATCTCTTTTGCAGCTTTGAACTCCTCTTTCTTATTTTTCTCTCCTTCTCCTTCTTCTTCTGTTTCCTCTTTACTTCCTTCTCCTTCTTCTTCTGTTTCCTTCTTCTCGCTAGTATCGTTTGCTATTTTACTCCCGCCGAACACGGCGCCAAAGACTGGTCCGCCTCCTCCACCACCACCACCATCTCCCTCTTCCCTCTTATTCTTTTCGCCGCTAATTTCGTTATCGTCGATATCTTTCTTTTCTCCCTCTGATTTCTTCCCGAACGCTCCAAAGCCACCTCCTCCGCTGACTTGCGCTTTCAAACCGCCGAAACCACCGCTGAAACCGCCAAAGGATTTCCCAAAGCCAGAGCCGAATCCAGATCCACCCCCCCCCGCAGCTCCTCCCGCCGATGGTACCGTCGTCGTCGTCGTTGATGGTGTCTCTTTTTCTTTATCGTCTTCTTCTTTTGCTTTCTTCGTTTTTGGAGGTTCTCCGTCGTTCGCGTCGTCCTTTTTCTCCTCCTCCTCTTGTTGTTGTTGTTCGTTAGTTTTTTCGACCTCATCATCTTCTTCCTCCTCTTCTCTCGGTCGCTTTTCTCCCACTTCCGTCGTCATGTCGGTCGCCAATTGGAGTACTCTTTTTGTCTGCTCTTCTTCTTTACTCTGTCTTCTTTACTCTGTCTTCTCTCTCTGTCTGAAGAAGAGTGAATATTATTTTGTGTGCGTATAAATTTGGCGAGAAGAAGACGATCACACAACAACACAAAACAAAAGCAAAATTCAGACCAAGATTTTTAGTATTTTTACGAGTTAAATGAGGTGAGAGTTCGTTAGAAAATCAACACGAGTCTCTCTTTTTTAACTCTCTCCTCTCGAGATGAACTCAGATGAGCTTTTGGCGCGCCAGCTCCAAGAGGAAGAGGAGAGACTGATGATGATGATGAGCGAGAGAAGGAGGATTCAGACGACGACGACGACGACGACGACGGAACAAAATCATCATCATCATCATCAACAACAACAACAACAACAACAACAAATGTTTCTGAGTCGATTGCAGTCTGGCTTAGAAACGATTACAAAGTACGAAGACGAGATGGCGCGAGCGTGCGCTTTATCCGTCGTCCCCGTGGAAGAGTTGGAAAAGAGGGTAAAGGAAGGAAAAGAACCGAAATGCCAGGGGTTATCGTTCAAAGACGCGTTTATCGTCGAGCTTTTAAAGTGGTTTAAGCACGAGTATTTCAGTTGGTGCGATAAACCAAACTGTAGTCGCGAGACGTGTTCATTCTCCGTACAAGAAGAAGTGGGAAGAAAAACAACGGTAAGAACAAACCCGGCAAACATGCAATGCGTTGACACGGTCGCCCCGAGCGAAGAAGAGCGAGTGTTTGGCACTTCTAGGGTCGAACTTTACGCCTGCTCCGGGTGCGGTTGTCAAACGCGTTTCCCGAGATACAACGATGCGGTGAAACTGTTGGAAACGAGAACAGGGCGTTGCGGCGAGTTTGCAAACGCATTTTCGCTCATTTGTCGCGCGCTAGATTACGAGACGAGATACATTTTGGACTGGACGGATCACGTCTGGACGGAAATTTGGAGCCCTTCTCAAAATAGGTGGATCCATTGCGACTCGTGCGAGGCGGCGTTTGATGAACCGAGATTATACAGCGAAGGATGGGGGAAGAGTTTGTCATTCGTCGTCGCGTTTTCGATTGACGGTGTCGCAGATGTCTCGAAGAGATATCAAAAGATGGACGACGAAATGGTAGGAAGAAGGCGCGCTATTGTTCAGGATGATGAGTTCGTGTCCAAAGCAATCGCGAGGTGCACGGAAGTGCTTCAAACGCGCATAGACGTCGCGAGACGAGAGATCGTGAGAAAGAGAAACGAAGACGAACGAGAAGAACTAAAAGTACTCGACATGGGCGAGGAAGAAAAGAAAAACTTGCCAGGAAGAACTACCGGATCCTTGGAATGGAGGAGAGCGCGCGGAGAGTTAGGGGATAATAAATAGAAAGAGAAACTGAAAGTAGGTGCTATGTATTGCTAAGTATATATGCTATAATTATATAATAGAGACTATTTATGCTGCTGCTGGTTTATGCGCCCATAAGTCTTTTACGAAGACGAGCTTCTTTGGTTTCCGAGCCGAATGCATCAAGCTCAAAATTACAGTGAAGAGTATCAACGCATTCGCTTGATGCGCGCTCCCCAACTCAGCAGGAACGTGATAAAGCAACGCGGTGATACCTAACCCAACCTGCGCGACTGTTACTCCCATCAGTGCATTTAAATGTAATTTTGATTGAGAAGATAAAGCCGCGTTTCCTCGAAACATCGCGTGCACTGCGGATACGCTCGCCAGCGTCGTCAACGCTAACACACGATGGTTGAACTGAACCGCTGCGGTGTTTTCGAAAAAGTTTCTCCACCCTTTCGACTCCCAATCCTTCAAATACTCATCTGGAACTACTTTACCATCCATTAACGGAAACGTGTTGTATGCTCTCCCCGCGTCCATCCCAGCGACGTACGCTCCAGAAATTGCCGTCAAGCCAATCAAACCGGCGAGCGGGTGCGCGGCTTTACGCAACTGTTTCGTCGCCGAAATTAACGCCTCTGTAGCCGCTGGTAACTGCGCCGGCGAGACTGGATTCATAACATTCAACGTCGTCCAAACCATCCCGGTGTATATGGTGAATGCGCCCGCTAAGTGCGTGGCTAACCGATACGGACTCACGCGAGGCACATCAAATTTTTGCTCTTCCGTTTGCTTCAATCCGCTCTTCACCATCCACCACCCAATCATGCCTTGCGTCGCGCCTAGAACGAAAAACACGCCCAATCGTCTCATGAGCTTGCTCGTTATGTACCCTTTATAGCTAAAATATGCTAGCGGTGCCGCGAAATAAATCCCTAAAACCCTTCCCCACATTCTGTGCCCGTACTCCATCCAGTAAATGAACTTGTATTCCTCGAGCGTCATCCCGATGTTTGTTTTTTGATACTCTGGAGATTGCTTGTACTTATCGAATTCGCGTTCCCAATCTTCTAACGTTAACGGAGGATGTTCGTATTGAAACTTCCAATCCGTCATAGAAAGTCCCGATCGAGTCAATCGCGTCATCCCTCCAATGACAACCATTGAAAAAACCCACGCGCATCCGCCAACGAGCCAATACGTGACTTGTTTCACCGCTCGCGGTCCGCCGAGAACTAAAGGATTTTGATGCATCGTTTCGGAAGTTGAATACTGCCGCCGTCGACGTAATAACAAAGATTGATGTTGTTCATGATAACGTCGAAGTTTAGGAAATGACGACGATCGACGCGCGGCTACAGCCAGCGAGGACGATGAAAATGTTCTGTAAGAGGTAGACGTTGTTCCCGTTCCCGTCCTTCTCGTTGGTATCTTCTTCTGCATTTTGGTCAGAGCGTTCCACACGTACCCCGACGACGACGTAAACGACGACGAAGGATTACGACCACTAAAACCACGCGGTATCGCATTCTCAGCCATCCTGTTCGCCCGTGCCCCGCTTAAAACAGACGACGACGCTTTTGGAGTTTTCGTAGAAGTAAAAATTGTTCTTCTGTTGAAAGTTGTTGTTGGTGATGACGTCTTTTGTGATGTTTTTCGCATCATCATCATCGCTTCGGCGGCGTGGGTGCGCGCGGCGCTATTCGTCGCGAACAATACCCCGCGAAGACGAATTCCCAAAGAAGACATTTTGTTGTTCTTTTTGTGTGTAAAGAAGAGGAGCCTTTCAAAAGTGAGTAGACTCACCACCACCACTACCACCACCAAGCAGAAAAGTGTCCAAAGTGCGGTTCTTTATTTCTGCTTTCACCCTTAAATTTTATAAGAAAAGCGAGACGAAGATTTTTGAATTTTTCCGACTTTCTCATTGCACTCAAAATTCGTGAGTTGTATCGTCATAATCATCAAATAATAATAATGGAAGCGACGACGAGAAGAAGAACACACAGCGCGTAATAAATGACGTATTTTAACGTGATGGAAACGGGAGCGCAAGGCGAGGAGTTCCGTAAACTCCCCTTTCGAGATTTACGAACGAAATACACGGAACTTTCCGGGTTAGAGTGTCGGTCGAAAAACCGAGAGTGGATTGTCGGGAAGTGCGTGCAAATGAAACTGTACGGGACGCACGATGCTTTAGGGAAGAGAACTTTGAAAGCCGCCGCTGGAAGAGAAGTAAATTTACGGCTCATGAACAACGCCATCGTCAACGAAGAGGGAGAATCCATGTACCAGTACAATCCGAAACACGTGAGTAAAATCATCAACATTCACAACGCAACTGAAGGAGGAGGAGGAGGAGGAGGAGGAGGAGGAATATATTTCGAGGAAGATTTGCTCTACGGAGACGGAGAAAACTTGAACGAAAACGGGAGGAAAGTGTTGAGGACGTTCTTATCTCTCGAGCGAAGGAAAGGACAGAACAACGTGACGAGGAAACAGGAGATGAAAAAGTTACGAGACGCTACTTCGCATCCGCTGTTGAAGCACGAGATATGGACGGTAGGTAAACTAGAGAAGATATTAGAGTCCTTCTTAGACGAAGAGTTTAGCGAAGACGAACACAAGATTGTTATGATGCGAGTAGCTAAAGGCGTGGTGACGTTGAAGAAGGAGAAGATGCAAGAACCCGGACGAAGTGACGGGTTCACGGTAAACATCGCGCGAACGATTTGCAGATTCGCGTTGCGGATGGCGACAAAGAAACAGTTAAGGAACAAAAACGAGCTGAGTAAGCAATACTTCAAGTTGTTTATCGTCGTATCTGCTTTGGGGATAGAGATGTTTTCGGTTCGGGGAGAGGAAGGAGGTGAAGAAGGAGAAGGTGAAGGAGAAGGAGAAGGAGACGACGAGGTGGCTGCGCGGCAACCACCACGGACTACTAGCAGCAGTAGCAGTAGCACTCAAATAAACGCGTGTGAGTTTGTTTCGAAATGCGTTCGAGATGAGCTCGCCCTTTCGCCGGCGCTCGCAAAATTGCTATTGAAGCGACCAAAAGGGTTTCGAGATTCGTTCTACGACGAGCGCGATAAGATTTGGCCGGCGATTTTATTCGGCATTTGCGCTTCTGAAGAAGTTTCGAAGGAAATCCGAGACGAGGCATGGACTCAGTTCCAGAAAAACGCTCGGTGTTTGAAGGAGGAAGATTTTTTTGCATTGATGACGGATACTTTCGCGACAAATGATAATACCGATAGAAACAATAGCAAAATTAGGGACGAAGGATCGAGGCGATACTTTTTGTACGAGTGCATTAAAAGTGTGCAGCGGAAGGGTTCTCAAGAAGTATCCGCGTCGCTTCTTCGAGTCGTTTTCCAGATTTGGTCGGAACACAGACGAAATATTCTCGAAATCCTCGGAAACGAGTGCGCAAAAATGATAGAAAATAAAGTCAACGCTTACGACAACGATGGCGACGACGACGCGCAAAGTATCGGGAAAACGGCATGGTTGAACGTGTTGGAAGCCGTATCGACTTCGTGCGAATTGACGAAAGATGAAGTAGACGGCAACCGTTCCATGCTTTTACAAATGTTGTCACATTTCAAAGCGTCCCGGGATTTCGGAAACCCCATCGCAAAGCGCGTCGTTTTCGCCATGAATAGATTATTTGTCAAGTCGAATTTCTTTGAAGGAAAGAAAGAAGCGAAGCGTCTCATGAAAGAGATTTACGCGAATGGGAACGAGTTAGACGAGGAGGACGAATCGATGATGCCGGTATTAAGTTTGCTCGACGCCGAAAAAAGCATCAAGACGAGCAGCGCTTTAAGAATCATCGACGTTATATTAGAAGGAGACGTAGCGGCCAAGTTAGAACTAGAGGACGTTAAAAGTGACGCGATCGAAACGTTGTGTGCGTCGCTGAAGAGAATTGCGCCTCCTACCGATGCGGAGGCGTTGAATTCATCATCCTTGATTTCAAAATGCGGAAAATTCGCGATGCAATCCCTTCAGAAATATTGGTCTGGTCTTGATTTCAGTCGTGAAGGTAGAACTGCAGACCAAGTTGACGCCGGGAGTGCTAATACTGCCATAGATGAAGTGCGCATGGCGTTCAAACTTCTTCTTGCTTCGCTAGAAGCTTCTTTCAATACCGCTACCGCGTGCGATACGAGTGCATCGAAGATGAATTATCTTTCATCATTCATCACGAATTCTATGGACTCGCACATCCTCGCCCAAGGTGCCCGAGAGGCTGTGCAAACGGTTCTTCTTGCGCAACGTGATCCTCGCGATAGATACAACGTTGAGAAAACTGAACAGAAAAAGCTGCAAATGATTGAAATAGCTGGAAAGATGTACCCAATTGGAAGTCTAGTTGCGACGTTATCGTATGGTATGTATCACCAAATGAAGCGTTACGAGCTTCATCAATTAAACGAGGAGTGGGGTCTTGATAAAGACTGGTTTACTCTCGTCCCCGACATTGTCCGATTGATGGAGTTTCTATTGCCTTTAGCCATGCGAGAGTCCTCGGATTTGTGGCTGCACCAAATTGTTCGAAGCGGGGTGATTTTGAACGACCAGATTTTAACCAGACATATGGAAGACATCGAAGATCGTTCGGTTTCATCGATGACATCGATGATGATCAAGTTTGAAAAGCTCGAATTCGGGTCAGCTGAGTGTATTCTGACAGTTTCACAGATGTTATCCCAGATTGGAAGTAGTACGAGCATTGCGAGCAAAGACGTCCGAACGAAAATATCAGCGTTGAAAATACTCGCCAAATCGCTCGTCTCAGAATTACCACTGCTGCCGTCTTGGGACGAACTCACCTCGTCGTCCTCTTCAAACAAGAGAAACAACAGGATTTCGGTCGTGGACGCAGTAGTCGAGTCTGCTTCGGCTTTGGGAGAAACAGTTGAAATTTTTATACCTTTCGTCGTAAATGAATGGAAAAAATTGAAAGAGGAAGAAGTAGGCGACAACGACGACGATAAAAGTGCATCATCATCGCTTTTACGAGACATCAAATTTTTAGCAGAATCACTTTTCATGGCGTCTAAGTATTGCTTGGAGTGCTGCCAGCGGGCGGCGTCATTCTTGACCAATTCGGAAAAGAAAAAAGGAGATTTGTCAGCCATCGTTTTATCCGGAGCTCGATTGCATTACGCGACTGGTGGTATTTTAGAATTCTTTCAAGAAGAAGTAATGGAAGCTATTCCAGTTCAAAATTTCGAAACGTTAGAGCTTAGTAGGCGTGCGTTTATGGCACAGTGCGCGGCGGTACACGCGAACTTGAAAGCTTTGAAGAAAATGAAACTCCTCGATCGCAGTCTCATAACTCTTCTCTACGCATTAAAAGTCCATAAAAACACATCCATAACGGATCAACAAACAACTGGTGTTGAAAATACAGAAGAAGATGTGGATGATAAAGCTATAAACGAAAGAAAAAGGAAGTATGGCCTTTCCATTTACACTTCCACGACGCAAGTGAAAGATGCGCAACAACAGCAGAACGACGGAAGTAACCTTCTCGACGGAGGAAAAGAGTCTGGAGAAGTTGGGGATGGAGCGGGAGAGGGAGAAGGTAAGAAGAACGAAGCCAACGATGACGGCGACGACGAGAGTCAGCAACAAAACAGAAAGAAAGTACTGCGAAAGAGGCGTTCGAAGAAGCGTCGAAATCGTTTCAACAATCCGTATTTGGAGGCTGTTCGGGAACACGAAGGCGACGATTCGGGCGACGACGATGACGACGACCTGGCCGATTTTATCGTTTGTAAACCTGGAAGGGATTACAGACAAGTCTTTGGATTAACATGATAGCACGGGAGTAAAATTCTCGCGCGAATATACATGCATGGATATCTCTGTGTGCTAATAAAAAGTCAATGTAAATAACAACTTTTTGTGTGTGGCTAAAATACTGATTAAAAACAAAACATTTCCACTTCTCACGCGAGTGGCGCTCTCCATTTGGCGTCTTCTTCTGCCGTAGTCGTGCTAACAACCAAGATTGGTGCAAGTGGCGCATCTCCATCAGTGTCTTCGGTAACAACAGTACCGGTGATACCAACGTTGGCGGCGGCATGTTTTGAGCCGCCGGTGCTTGGAATAGCGCTCGCAAAGGGCATCTTGGCCATAAAGTTCTGCAACTTTTGCTCGACCAAAATCTTCTCCGCGATCAATTCCTGCTTCGTCTTGGCCCACTCGCTTCTTTCGGCGGCTAAACACGCGTTTAATTTTCCTAATTGTTCTCTCAATCCCAAAATACACTCTCTCGCTGCGGTGACTATGGACGACTTATCCGTCTTCAACTCGTCGTCTGCGCTCTCGAGCAAGGACCTGGACAGGTCCTCGAATCGATCGTTCAACGCATCTCTTCTGGCTTTTTCTCTCACTGATTTCTTCACCTTCTTCACCGGTCTAGTAGTCGTCTTCTTCGTTGCAGTCGCTGTTGTCTCGGCTATGGTAGTGACTGCTGCTACTTCCGCCGAAGCTAACGCGTGCTTCCCTAACGACGTCTTCGTCGTCGTTTGAGGAGAAGCTAAAGCTATTAAATTATTCGAATTCGTATTCGGGATGGTTTCTACTGGTTGCGGAAATATATCCGCCAAATCGAACGGAGATAACGCTCCGTTATCTTCTTCTACGATTGGAAATGCATTCGAAAGCCAATCGTCGCTTTCGACGACATCGCTCGGAAGCCGTTCGATGAGCGGAAGTTTGCTCATATTGGGTGGGTTAATCAATCCGACTTTCTCTTCTCTCGCGCGAATACGTATACAACGCGAACGTGGAATGCTTGCGCACGTGACGTTAACGGACACTTAAATAGTTGTACGCTGCGATGATAGATGGTGCGCTGTGTTTTTTCTCCCTCTCTCTTAAAAGTAAAAGAAGAAAAACAACAACACAACACGAAGAATTTGTGCGGGATGATGTCAGAGGAGGATTTTTATAATTTTTGGATTTGACGAAGGAGCTGGGAGGAGGAAGAAAGATTGGGCTAGACAACTACAACTACAACTATCTCTACTTCTTCTCCTCTTCCTCCTCCTTCTCTTCTAACGCGGATTTCAAGTCGCTCAAACTCACCGTCGCAGATCCTCTCTCCTTCGCTTTTTGTTGCGTCTCGGAAGGAGACCATCCCGTCATGTATAGAATTTGAAACGTAGCCGAGATCCCGCTCTCGCTCGATGATGGTTTCGGCATCGAAGCATCGTCGTCGTTCGATAACGATAACGCCGAAAAGTTTTCCACGTACTTCTGGTTCGCTAATTCCATCGTGCTCCGTTTAATCGTTTGTCTCCTCTCAATCACCGCGTTTTGCTCTCCCATCATCCGTAAATGTTCGACCAAATCCATCGGAGTCTTGTAATTCAGCGTGAGCGTGTCTACGTCCACCGCGGGAAGTCGTAAACCAGCGCGTCCGAGTAAGTTTCCAGCATCTCTCACGTGCGCTAACGGCGAGACGCGTGCACTCACGCCACCTTCGTTTTCAGTTTCAGCTAAAGCGCACGCAATTCGTAATTCTGTCAACGTATCGCCACCGAAAATGGCGGAGAGAAACAAGCCGTCTGGGACGAGCGTACACCTCGCTTGGCCCATCGCCCCGGGTAAATCATTCACCCAGTGCAAACCTAGAACGCTCAAAACGCAATCGACCACGTTGTCTTTAATTGGTAAATCGTCTTCGAACGCTTGAACGTATTTAATTTCCACTGGAAAACCATCAAACTTCCGTTTCGGCGCATCGCCGACGATATCTTTCACCAACAGCAGCGTCGCCTCGCTCGAGTCGCACGCGATGATCGTTTCCACATCTCGCCGTTTCTCAAGTAACTGCTTGACGGTCGAAACCGTCGCGCCTCCTATAACTAATATCCGTTTAAACGGTCGCTTAATGTCGTCCAATCGATCGAGCACTCGTCTCGTCGCTTCTTCGAGTAAAAAATCACCTTCGCTGCTCGAAGATTTTTTTTCCTTCTCCTCTTTCTTCTTTCGTTGCAAATACGCCGCTCTGTCCCTGTGCGCTCTCTTCACTTCTCTGTCGAACACCGTCATCGATTCCGCTTTCAATCCAGCCGCTTTTAACGCCGCAGCTTTCATTCGAGTTCGTTCCATCGCTGCTTCCGTGTCCACGTATTCGTCGTTTATTCTTTTCTTTATTAGAGTTGTTGATGATGATGATGATGTTGAAGCGTCGTGGTCGTCTTCACCATCGTCGATGCCACCCGTGGTGAGAAACCGACTGCAACTACAACTGCTGCTCCTCCCAACAATACCACACCGAGACTGTTCTCCTTTTGCTGCTTTTGCTGCTAATGCTATTCTTCTTCTTAATAAATAATAACTACTGCTACTCCTTTTACTCCTCCTCAACATGTCTTTGTTTTTGTTCTTCTTTGTAAAAAAAGTGAGGAAAACAGGAGTCCAAAAAGACAGTCGTCCGGCAGCGAAGTTTGAGTTTTCAGGTTTTAGAAGAAGAAGAAGAGAAAAGCTCGATCGAGCTTTCTTCATTCATTCATTCTTCTTCGTGAACAAATTAGTACACAAACACATAATAAATAAGAGATGATGATTGCCAGCTTCCCTAATACTACTTCCGGCGGCGGCAAAGAAGACGTGGGGGAGAAGAAGAACACAAAGAAGGAACCCCACAAACCGCACGCCGGCGCGTGTTCCACTTGGATCGACGACGAAATCGAAATGATGCCGGAGGAGTTGCAAAACGTCATGCCGAGACCGTCGTGTTGCGAGAAAGACGAAGCGGAGCAGAGAGAAGCGTCGAGATTGATTAAAATTCTTAAAGGCGTCGACCGAGTGCAATTGAAAGCGGACGCGAAGGCGCAGTTTATTGTCGGGGATGACGCGCATCAGCAGCAGCAGCAGCAGTTTCTTCTTCTTCAACAACAACAACAACTACAACAACAACAGACGAACGAAGACGAAGACGAAGATTCAGATTTCGGGAACACGGACGACGAAGACGAGGAGAGCGACCCGTATTTGAGAGAATTAAAAGCGGCGAGAATTCGGGAGATGCGTCTGAACGCGATGAAAGCGGAGCAGATGCAAAAGCAGGCGGAATACGTGAACGCGCGCGAGAGGGATCTCGGCGATATCTTGAAAAAGAACGCGAAAGTGTTGTGTCATTTCACCTTAGACGGCGTAGACGAGTGTGCGAGAATAGACGAAGTTTTAGATAACTTGGCGAAAGCGTTTCCAAAGACGAAGTTTGTGCGAATTCGACCGGAATTAGGATCGAAATCGCCAACTTTACAAATGTGCAACGTCTCGCAGCCGCCAGCCATCGTGTATTTCAAAAACAGAAGACTCTCCTCGTGGACGAACGGGTTCGATCAGTTTGGCGGAAGAAACGGGTTTTCAGAAGAGAGCGTGACGAAATACATCGCTGGAATTGGCGCTTTACCTGGCCATCCAGACGCGCCCAGAAGGAATAGCGGAGCGAAAGGGAGCAGAGAAGAGGACGAGTACGCCTATTTCGACAGCGACGACGACGGCGAACGCTCGGACGACGGCGACGACGAAATCTTTGGTGCGAACGAACCGTGCCCTGATTGTGGAAGAACCTATCCACACAAGCACATTCGTGCGTTAAGGCCAGGTGGGGAAGGAGCAGCAGAAGAAGAGAGCGATGAAAACGCGGACTCAGATTGAAGAGAGAGAGAGAAAAATAGCAAAAAAAGCGCGCGAAATAGATGTAGAAATTAGCACAAAGTACTTCAGTAGATTGATTTTATTAGAAATAAATAATGTACAACTGGTAGAAAATCTAAGGCAGACTAACGCTAGAACCTTTTAATCCATTCACGAAAGACGCGACGTCCATCGGTTTCTTTCCCGGAGGTTGAACTTCGAGCACGTCGAGATATTCGCCGCCCTTGCACGGAATCGAAAACTGTTTCTTCGCGACTTTTACGACTTTTTCTCCTCCTTCTACGCTACCGCCAACTTTCGTCGTGAGTATTTTCGCGACAATCTCTTTCGGCTCTCCACCTTTCTTCTCGTCTTGAATGATAAACGTCGCTTTCGTCCCTGGCCATCCATCAAACGCTCTCACTTTGTTGTGCGCTTCCAATGCAGAAAGCGCGCTAAAATCCAAATCTCCTTCCTCCGACGATACTTTATCCGCGTGACTCAACCCTTCTTCGCCTTGGTCTTTCGCAATCTCACCAGCTTCTCCGGTGAAAACCTTTGGTAGCTGTTCAATCAAAGACTCGACGCCGATATCAAACAAAACGTCCAACATTTCGTGCGCCTTCTCGGATCCGTTCATTTTGTACTTTGTTTGCGTTAAAATCGGACCGGCGTCCATCTTAAGAACCGTAAACGCTACGGTCACTCCTGTTTCCTCTAACCCGCTCTCTATGCACCTCTGCACAGGCGCCGCACCTCTGAACTGCGGCAACAGCGAAGGATGAATGTTCAACGTCCCCAATCTTGGAATATCGAGAAATTTTTGCGGTAAAAAGTTCCCGTACGCCGCCGTCACGCACAAGTCCAAGTTCATCTTCGCCAGCGTCTCTAAAAACTCCGGCTCGTTCGCTTTCGCAGGATTCAGCAGTTTAGATTCATCTACACCTCTATCTATGGCTGATTGCGTCACCGGTGACGGCGGTGGTGGCCCAGACGATTTCCTCCCTCGTCCTCTGGGTCGCCCCGGTTGCGATATCACCGCAGCAATCTCAAACAAACCGTTCGAGTTCACGGACGCCTCGTGTAACCGTTCGAAGACTTTCGCGGCGACTTCGGGAGTGCCTAAAAATGCGACTCGTTTCGTGCAGTAACAACAACAATTCCTTTTCCTCCTCGTCGTCATTTTCGTCGTCATTTTCGCAGCGGCGTGCACAACGAAACGTCCAGCGGCGGCAGTCATGGCACTCATTTCTTTTGTTGTTGAACGACGAGTCTTTTTCTGTTGAATTTTTTTAAGAAGACAGACGAGACGACAAAAGGCCTCAGAAAAGCCCCCGTTTATTCTCTTCTTGCGCGACGACGAGAGACAGACGAGAGACTTTTGACGATGACGACGCGAAGAGCTTTAGTCGCAGTGAGGGAACTCGCGCGGAGACGCATCCTCGCGGGAACGACGACGACCGCGAGGAGTAGCTTCAGTTTTGCTGCTCGCAGCTTTAGTTCTTTCACTTCTTCTTCTTCTTCTTCTTCGAATGTCTCGCCGAGAGGAGCGAGAACGATCGGGACGCACAACAACATTAACAACAACAACATGAACAACAACATGAACAACAACAACAAACAACCGTTTCATTCGACCTCAATCGCGCAGTGGAAGAATCACTCGAGAAACACGGAACGGTTGAACCCACCGGAGAGAGGTCCCGAGGCTCCGATGACTTCTTTTGAAGCCGGGAAAAAGCAGAAAGATTGGGGCAAAGCCGGAGGCGGGATGTCCCCTTTCACAAAGACGAGAGAGTTGAAAAAACGAAAGACGTACGAGAAGAGAGCAGGACACATGATGGAAACTTTAGAGAGAGAACGAATTACTGAGATGTTGAATGAAAGGGAAGGGGTGAAGATTAGCCCGTTTAGACCGGGAGATGTGGTGCAGTTGACCATGGAAGTTCCCGAAAATCGAAGACGGACGCAAAGGTTTACGGGGATATGCATAGCGAGGAAGAACCGAGGATTGGGGAGTTCGTTTACGTTGAGAACGATGCTTGGAAACGTCGGCGTAGAGAGAATGTTTCCCTTGTATTCGCCGAATATTAAGGAACTAGTAGTTGTTGAGCGTAAGAGAGTAAGAAGAGCGAAATTGTATTACTTGCGCGATAGACCGGCGAGATTCTCACGGGTGGGATAAGAAACTTGAATAGGAGAATTTAGATATATGTAGTTTATAGCATAACGTGTGTATGTATATTCAATATAGATATATTATATATATTTCAAAAACATTCAAAGACATCATTATCATCATAATAATGCAATTGATTAAAAATGCTCATAGATCGAGTCCTCCTGAGATTCTATTTTGACTTTTAGCCCGTCGCTCGTTTATTAAATTGTTCGAAGAACGTGGCGGCTAATAAGCTGCGGCAAAAACGCTTGCTAAACTATCTCGATCGACTCTTTATCTTTTCAACTCCTTTCAATAACGTGTAATAATACTCAATTCGTTTATCTTCTTCTTCTTCTTCTCTTCGTACATAATGTATAATCAGCACACAACGAATTCACAAGGCACATTGTTAGTAGTAGTTTTGGTTACTGCCAAACATATTGTGCTGTTGCTGCTGTTGTTGTTGTTGTTGCTGCTGCTGGTGGTGGTGGTGATGGTAGTGCTGTTGTTGCTGGTATTGTTGTTGTTGATGATGGTGGAAATATCCTTGCTGCTGATGTTGGCTCATTTGCTGGTTCAAAAAACCAATTTGCTGCTGCATCAACAAGTGTTGCTGGGCAAACGCCTGTTGAAGAGCGACTGCGGAACTGCCAGCAGCAGCACCAGACAAAGCGTTCGTCTGATGCTGTAAAAGATGCGTTTGCGCGCTCAGAAGCTGTTCCAATTGCCTTTGCCGTTGCGTTATTTGCCTCGGCGGCGGTTGAAATGAAAACTCAACGCCCTTAATCTTTTGCGAGCGTTGCACAAACTCGCCTCGCTTTTTCATCTCGCACAAAGCTCTGTACCGATCGACCGCGGCGTAAATTAACTCCGTGGCTTCCGCAATCGCGGCTGGATCGCCTTCCACGCAGAACACTCGCGTCGGTCTCGCAAAACCGCCGAAAAAATATTCCGCTGGTTGTGTCCACGATCGAATCGAGGCGCCCGTATGCTGCGTGATTTCGCGCACGGAAGCGCCGGCATTTCCAATCACAAAACCAGCCGCCAATAACGTCACTCTCACGCGAACTCCACCATTCTCGTCCGTCTCGGTCGACACAACAACCTGTTCTTGCTCCTCGACGCCTTGTCCAGGCATTCTCGGTCCACTCGGGCCTTGAACAACCGGTGTTATTGTCGCAGTCGACTTTGCAAGCTCTGAGGCAGATATCGCTCCTGCGGCAGAAGGAACGAAAGGTTTCCCTCCATTTAATATCGCGTCCACGTCAGATGTCAACGCGAAGGCATCCGTGGACGAGCTCGTCGATCCACCTTTTAAGGCAAACCCAACCGTGGATGGAAAGTGTTCGGTAGAGTTTCGTCTGCCGCCCGGACTCGTCATCGAATACACCGGCGGTATGGAGGGAAACGAGCCTCCACCTCCACCTAAAGAGTTCCCATTCGAGGACGGTCCCCCGGATGACCCCGCTAATCCTCCTCCTCTGTGATGTTGTTGCTGACTTCCTCGATTAAACGAGTCCGTCTTGAACGGAGGCCGAGGTTGGATGATGTTCAATCCATCCGTTGGTGTTCGTATCTTCGACGACGTTTTATTAAAATTTGCGGCGTTCATGCCTCCTCCGACTCTTCCTCTTCCTCGAGAGACGTCGTCGTCTTCTTCTTCTTCTTCTTCGAACAATTCCCCGACGATATCGATCGGAATAGCGTCGACTAAATCGCTCACCTCGATCTCTGGTAAGAGAATCGATGCATCCTCTTTTGCGTTTATCGTCGTCGACATCGTGATGATGTCTTCTTCTTCTCCTTCTTTTCCTTTGTCTCTCGTCAGCGTCTTCTTGCGAAAGGCACACTCGGCTTTTCGTTCACACAAAATTGAGCGTAAAAATCTCTCTCTTATTCTCTCTCTCTCTCTCTCTCTCTCTCTTATAAAAATAAATCAAAACGAGAGTTTTACGAGAAATTCCTGTTATACAAATACCGCCTCGTCGGCTCTCCCTCGCTTAATAGCGTTTCGTGGTTCGCACCAACACGTGTGTGTCAAAGCGAGAGAGAGTGCGCGTAATTTTTTGTCTTGTGGTGAATTAATCCTGTTTTGGGGACGCTTTTTTTTTCTTTTGCCTTTTTTTTTCGAAAGAGAAGAGAAAGAGAGATTCTCTTCTTTTCGAGGAGAGTGCAACGACAACACAAATCATCTCGTTTGACGTTTCTCGTCCATCATCACACAGAGGAAGCCCCGGCGACAAGAAGGACGACTGATAACAAGGACAACGATACTAATAACGACGAGAAAAAGTTCTTTTTCGAATCATCAACATGGACTTGGAAGAGTTTCCACCCGGATCGGAGCTCGTCGTGAGCGCCATGCAAAAGTATTTACAGAAACTAAACAAACTGAACGCTTTGAACGAATGCGTACACAAATTGAATCCAGAAAAGCTGGAGGAAACGGCGAAGAAATATTCGCGATCGAAAAAGGATAAGAACGCGCCGGAGTGGAGGCCGTACGCGACGCCGTATTTACTTCGCGAACACTGGAGGTATCAAGTTTGTCAAAAGTTGAATATCGATAAGAAAGATTTACCGGAGGAGGTTACGGAGGCGTTGAGAGCGTATTTGTTTCCGAGCGCGTTGGATACGCAAAGAGCGAACCATCGAGCGTGGCTGGTGAAAGTGCCAAACTTTGTCGATCGCGCGTGGAAAAGTTTCAGCGATAGAAGGAGTAAAGCAGACAACGAGAACGATGAAGATGGGATGGATATTGATGCGGAATTGAACGATAACGACGAGCTCGGGAAAGTAAGAGTGGTGATCGATCCTTTCGACAAAGAAAACAAAGAAGCGTTTGCGGTGACGCTAAATGCAGCCGTCAACGAAGACGAAGAGCACGAAATACCAGTAAAATATATCATGACGGAGAATATAGAAGCGCCAGAAATTCACGTGTTTTCGGAGACTCGCGAAGGTACCGCGGCGGCGACGTCGGCGATGGACGTCAACGAGTTCATCGTCGAAGCGAAAGTTCATAAAAAATTAGACATGCGACCAAAAGATGCCTCCGATGCAGCCTACGCTCGGGTTTCGAAAAATAGATTAGAAAAAGCGCAATCTAAATCGAGGTTTGTTCAATCCGTCGTCGGAGCGGACGCGGCGAGAATAGCTCCGTTGCCGAAACGTTCAAATTTAGTTCGATTAGCCGACGGCGGCGTGACGAAACCAAAAGCAGAAAAAATGGAAAAAGCACAATTGACGGACAAATTGTTTGGTCTATTCGAGAGGCGAACTTTCTGGAGCTTAAAACAGTTATTAGAAGAAACTAAGCAACCGGCCATGCACTTGAGAGAGACCGTGCAGGAGATTGCGAATTTAGCCAGGCGAGGTCCAAACAACGGCATGTACTCTTTGAAAGACATATACAGACAGCAAAACAAACCCGCCGAGACTTAGAACAATACAAAAGAGAAGGAATTGCAATACACAGATTATACTTTAGAATATAAACAAGAGCGAAGAAACACTAGCTAGCACGTTAAGATTCGAGCGTATTGTACAGCCGCAAACGCCTGTGAAAATGGGTGCCAGAATCCGTGGTAAAGCGATAGAAAAATTTTATCACGAGGAGTAGTATCGGTTCGTGTTTCTTTCATCGTAAAGGTGACGGCTTCGTTCGTAAACTTAGCGGTTACATTTATGGCTTCTCCAGCGATGCAACTCTTCTTTGGAAGTGTTGTAGTTGTCAAGAAACCACCATCCGTCGCGTTCATGTTAATCGTATCGCCTGGAAGCGTTGCGTTTGTCCAACAAAGAGCTCTCGTTTCTTTCTCAACTGGGACTGGTAGATACTTTTCCGAATACGTCTCGTTAAACTTGTATACCACGTTCATATCGAGCGGAATTTCAATTTGAAGAACACCTGATACAGAGGATACGTTCTCAAACTCGAACACGATTTCTTGTCTCGCGTCTTGATCGTACTTTCTTTCAGACACTCGTAGTTTCAAAGAAGACAAGTTTTGGTTCGAACATTTCGCTGGTGCGCTGAGGCGCACAGGTTTCCAACCAACTTCACTCGTATCGTTAAAAGAATGAAATGCACCTATGACGCGGAATAGCTCCCGTCTGCTCAAACGAATCTGCTCGATATAATATAGCAGCGAACTTGACATTTCTCTGAAAGCTGCCATGTTATCCGGTATCTTTGCCATCTGTCTCAATTCTAACATGCCAATCGCTACATCGTCGTTCTTGCTATTGTTATTGATGTTGAGAACGTCGTTCAACTCTTTCTTCTGTTCTTCAGCGAAAAAGAGGATGACTTGATCATTCAAACGTTTTTCTAAGAGCTCCTCAAGCGTTTGCACGAAACGAGAATACATATCTTTCGATCGCAAAAATACGACATCCATATTTCCTTCGAGACAATAGAGCATCTGAAATCGATCGATATACGCATCCTTACCGCCATGATGACATTTCTGAAACGCATCGTCCGGATCCCAGCTATGTAGTCCCCAATACGGAGTCTGTTGATTTTCGTTAGAAGAATAGAAGTAAATTTCATCCACGTAGTCGCCCATTTTTACGAGAGAGTTAAAAGCAATCCATGTGATGTACGCGTCGATATTCATGCGCTTTCTCAATAAAGCATAGCAGTTCATATCATCGCACGTCTTGGCGACTCGAGCAATCTCGTCGTATTCATTTCTTTTTATAGCGCGATCAAACTCTGAATGTTTTGGATACTTTACATCTGGCGCGCCGAGTCCCGGCCGAGTTTGTCGAACGGGATCTAAACGTCTCCGCACGACTGCACTAATTCGAGCTTTGACGTCTTCTCTTTTTACGACTGGATTTTCGACTAAAAGATACAAGCCTTCGCTCTCTCTCACGTCGTTTGTTTCCACGAATAGACGAACATATCGAAACTCGAGATCCTCGAAGAGCCCAAGATGGCGCAAGAGAGAGTACATCAACCACGACTTTACGTATCTATCGTCGTAACAGAGCGAAATTAACAGAAACTGATCGCTTTCAGCGGCTGAGCCCAATTTCATTGTTTTCCCACCGTCGAGATTGATCTTCATCGATTTTCTTCGCTCACAATCACGAAAGGTGGAGGTACCGTGAAATTTTGCGAAAGCTTTTCGCTCCTCGTAAACTTCACCGTGCTTTGCATTTTCAAATTGAACGGTGAGCGGAAACTTCTTTTTCGCAGCTATTCTTTCATCGTAAGTTCCTTTTCTAAAGCTTCTTTTCCCTTCAAATTCGTTACGTTGCGTGAAATCCATCTTAAGCGTTATGGTATCAAAGTATGGATAAGGGCCGCTCAACACGTCTTCTATGCGACAGTGTTTGTTTCTCTTTTTGAAACTCATCGATATCACGTCATTTTTACGATCAACATCAGGAACGGCGGGGGATATTTTCAATTCAGTATTCTTCTTCTCGAACAGATGGTGATCGAGTTGTTCGTCTGAAACGTCGCACGACGCGGCAACGTGCGTCTCTTCGCGTCTTTTTTTTACAAATTTTCCAAACCACTGAGCAAAATTATCTTCCTCTACTTTATTGTCTCCATTGATGAACAAGGAACTGACGAAAATAGTAGCTGATGATGATTCTGCTTTGATGAGTGTTCTCGCGTTCTCCACGAACATTCTATTTTCAATCGTATCTTCATCGAGCGCGAAGATGACGTCGTGATGGAGACGAACTTTCAAACCGTCTGGCGGCATCGACTCGAGTGCTCTTCTCAACGAAAACAAACGAAATGGAACATCCGGTGATATCGATGAATGATTGAGAAGAGTATATTCTTTCAGTCGCTGCAAAACGTGAACTTTGTTGTTCGACGTGTAGTCGACGACCAACTCGGGGGTAAGTCTCAACGCGAAGATGGCTATCTTCTCTGAATCCGGGATATCTTTCGACCAGATCAATCGTGCCAGACCAGAAACCATACTTTGAGTTAAAATTCCATCGCTGGGTGCTAAAACAATCGTCGTCGTGCCCGAGTAGAAGGAAGGAAGAGGAGAAGAAGATGGTTTCGTCGCGATAACTTTGGTGCTTTCCAAGATAATCTTTTTCTCCTCCTCTTCTTTTTCCTTTTGGAAGGAGAGTTCCACTGCGGTATTCTTACCAGCAGCGTTCTCTCCCTCGTCGCTCTGTTCTTTTTCCGGAGAGGAGTAAAAGATTCTTAGACCGCCGTTTGGCCACTTCTCAGCGCGGAGAATGGTGAATGGCGAGGACGTCTCCTCGTTTTTTTCTTTCGCCGTTGGTGAGGACGAGGGAACAAGAGCAAAAGCACTCGTCGCAAAAAGGAGAGAGAGAAGAAACCAAAACCCACCGCGCAGGCCCCGGCGCGTAAAAGAAAAACTTCCTCCTACCGCGTCCTTTTGGTCGTCTCTTCGTCGAGTGTTCCTTTTCTTTCGGCGCATTTGTTAAAGGTGTTGTTGTTGTTGGTGTTGTTGTTTTTGGTGGTGGTGGTGGTGTGCCTTTTTTGTTTCGCCCCTCGTTCAAAAACTCCTTTCTTCTCCCTCGTATTTTTGAGAGGAAACAATAATATTCATAAGCCCAGGAGCCCACACTATCCACTTCTCTGTTCCAATCTCTTTTTTCAGCCTTGCTGGCACAACTCGGGTGGTTATAATTTTTTTGTTGTTTGCAAATAACCCATCATCTCCCAAACAATCCACAAAAAAAGAGAAAAAGCGAGCGCGCGCGCCGTCGAGTGTAAGCGAAGCGAAGCGAAATTGATCCGGAATTCCTCACGAGAGAATTTCATTCACACACAAATTGAATTTGATATACACGCAACACGTACATATCAAAGCGGTAGTTTTCTTTTCTCCCGTGTACACTTTATTATATTTGGATTTTACGCCTATTTGGTGAAAAAGCAAATTTAAGAGCGACGTAGGCTGAAAATGGCGTCCCAGGCTATGTCGCAGGTGATGCAGACGAAGGTTTTCGGTGCCAAAAAGGTAGGATATTACACCATTGATATTGTTTTGCGTTTGGTTGGATAGAATTTGCTTCACTTGCGACTCGCGAGTTAAACCGCCTAGAGCGCATTTCGAACTATTAATCGACGTGTTCGCGTAAGAACGAGTTTTCCCTCCTCTGTGGGAGAGGGAAAAAGCGGAGTCTCGATTTCTACATTTCTTTTAACACAGATACTGATGATTACTTTCGCTTTTCTCCACCTTTAAACTTTAACAGAACATTGCCAACAGAAGTAATGTGAGATCGTCGGCTCCTACTCGCAAGGTGGCGTTGAGATCGACTAAGATTTTTGCCCAAAAAGCGATGGATTTCGGTGCTCTCAGAGGAGAGTACCAACCGTACGAAGGCGGCGCGGTGGATTTGAATCAAATCTTGGAAGAAAGAGATGCGTGCGGCGTCGGGGTGATCGCGTCGTTGAAAGGTGAAAGAACCCACAAATGTGTCGATGATTCCTTGTCTGCTTTAGGTTGCATGGAACACAGAGGCGCGTGCTCTGCGGACAACGACTCCGGCGACGGCGCCGGCATCATGACGCAAATCCCTTGGCAGATGTTATCCAAATGGTGTGCTGCGAACGGTATTTCTGGCTTTTCCGAAGAATCTTCCGCTGTTTCCATGACCTTCTTGCCGACCGATAAGGGCAAAAGAACCAAGGCGAAGGCGGAGCTTGAGAAAGCCATCGCGGCTGAAGGTTTGAAAGTTCTCGGCTGGAGAGACGTGCCGACGAAGAATGATATCGTCGGCCCGATGGCTAAGATCACGCAACCGGCGATTGAGCAATGCTTGATCGATGGTGCTGGCGCGACTGGGGACGAATTAGAGCGCAAGCTTTACTTTGCCCGGAAAAACGCCGAAAAAGTGCGCCTCGGGAACATGGCTGACTTGGAAGACATGTACGTGTGCACCATGTCCTGCAGAACAATCGTGTATAAAGGTATGTTGAGATCTGCTGTTGTCGGACAATTTTTCCTCGATTTGCAAGATAAGGACTACGTGTCGTCGTTCTCCATCTATCACAGACGTTTCTCCACGAATACCACGCCGAAGTGGCCGTTGGCGCAACCGATGAGATTTTTGGGTCACAACGGTGAAATCAACACGTTGCAAGGTAACTTGAACTGGATGGCTTCCAACGAAGCAAAGATGACCAACGCTATATGGGGAGGCAGAGAGCAAGAGTTCCGTCCGTTGTGTGACCCGGCGGCTTCTGATTCCGCGAACCTTGACAGAGTCGCGGAACTCTTGGTTAAAACTGGCCGCGAGCCGGAAGAGACTATGATGTTGCTCGTTCCGGAAGCGTTCAGAAATCACCCGGATTTGGAAGCGACCGTTCCGGAAGCGAAGAACTTCTACCAGTACTACTCTGGTATCATGGAAGCTTGGGACGGCCCAGCTTTATTGGTCTTCTCTGACGGTAAGAAAGTTGGCTGCCGCTTAGACAGAAACGGTTTGAGACCCGCGAGATTCTGGCAAACTTCGGATGATTACATTTATGTCGCGTCTGAGGTTGGCGTTTTGAACGATATCATGTCCAACGCGCCGAACGTTGTTAAGAAAGGACGTTTGGGTCCGGGTACGATGATCTGCGTCGACTTGGAAAACGGCACGTTCAAAGAGAACGAAGAAATTTCCAAGGAAGTTTCCTCGACGCGCCCGTATGGCAAATGGTTGAACAACATTCACCGCTTGAAATCGTGCCCGCCGTTGCCGGAGCCGACGATGGACGACGTTTCCTTCATCGAGTCCCAAGCCAGAGCTGGTTACGCTTCCGAAGATGTTTCCATGATTGTTGAATCCATGGCGCAAGAAGGCATCGAGCCGACGTGGTCGATGGGTGACGACACTCCGGTTCCGGTCATCTCTTCGAGACCGCGCTTGCTCTACGACTACTTCAAACAAAGATTTGCCCAAGTTACTAATCCGGCGATCGATCCGTTGAGAGAGGGTTTGGTTATGTCTTTGGAGACTACTTTGGGCGCCAAGGGGAACTTGTTGGACGTCTCCTCGGACGACGCGCCGGCAGTTTCTTTGTCGAGTCCGTTCTTGTTTGATTCGGATTTGACCGTCATCCAAAACCACCCGCATTTGAAGACGGCGACGATCAAAGCGCGATACACCAACGGCGCCGGTGGTTTGAAGGCTGGTTTGGACAAGTTGTGCCAAGAATGTGCCGAAGCCGTCCAAAAAGGCTCTGAGTGCATCGTCATCACCGATAAGCCTGACGAGGGTCCGGATTCTCCAGCGATTCCGTCGCTTTTGGCTGTTGGTGCGGTTCACCACCACTTGATTAAGGTTGGTTTGCGCTCGAAGGCGTCGATCGTCGTTGAGTCCGCGTCGGCGTTTTCCACACACCACTTTGCGGTGTTGATTGGTTACGGTGCCTCGGCTGTGTGCCCGTGGTTGGCTTTGGAAACTGCGAGAAAGTGGAGATCTTCCACCAAAGTTGAAAAGCAAATGAGCACCGGTAAACTCCCGCTCATGTCGCAACAGGACGTTCAAAGAAACTTGAAGAACGCCATCAACAAGGGCTTGAAGAAGATTCTTTCGAAGATGGGTATCTCTCTCATCACGTCGTACCACGGTGCGCAAATCTTTGAGGCGTACGGTATTGGACCAGAGCTCATCGACGTCGCCTTTAAAGGCACGGTTTCCAGAATTGGTGGTTTGACTTTGGACGAACTCGCCGCGGAAACGAAAATGTTTGTCGACTCTGCGTTCCCAGGTGAATCGGAAACCATGGACAAGCTCAAGATTTCTGGCATGTACCAAGTCAAGCCAAATGGCGAATACCACGGTAACAACCAAGAAATGTCCAAGCTCTTGCACAAAGCCATTGGTTTAGGTGGCGATGCCCCGGATGCCGAATCCTACAAGTTATACGAAGAACACCGCAACACGCGTCCGGCTACTTGCTTGAGAGATCGTCTCGACATTAAATCCGACCGTAAGCCGATCGATATCTCCGAGGTTGAATCCGCTGCGGACATCGCTTCTCGATTTTGCACCGGTGGCATGTCTTTGGGCGCCATTTCTCAAGAGTGCCACGAAGCGATTGCGGTCGCCATGAACAGAATCGGTGGTAAGTCCAACTCTGGCGAAGGTGGTGAAGATCCGAAGCGATTTATCCCGATCTCGGACGCCAAGTCGGACGGTTCGACAGACTCGTTCCCGTACTTGAGAGGTTTGAAGAACGGTGACGTCGCGTCATCTGCCATCAAGCAAGTCGCCTCTGGTCGATTTGGTGTCACGACTTCGTTTTTGATGTCCTCGAACCAACACGAAATCAAGGTTGCGCAAGGTGCCAAACCGGGAGAAGGCGGGCAGTTGCCAGGGAAAAAAGTTTCGCCGTATATTGCCTGGTTGAGAAAATCCAAGGCCGGTGTGCCGTTGATTTCTCCGCCTCCGCACCACGACATTTACTCCATCGAGGATTTAGCGCAGCTTATTTTTGACTTGCACGCGGTCAATCCGGAAGCAAAGGTTTCCGTGAAACTCGTCGGTCAAGCGGGTATCGGAACTGTAGCGTCTGGCGTTGCCAAGGCGAATGCCGATATCATCCAAATTTCGGGTGGTGACGGTGGTACAGGTGCTTCTCCGTTGTCTTCTATCAAGCACTGCGGTGGCCCAGTCGAGCTTGGTCTCGTTGAATCTCACAGAACGTTGGTTGAGAACGGTTTGAGAGAGCGCGTTGTTTTGAGAGCAGATGGCGGTTGCCGATCTGGGCTCGATGTCATGCAATGGGCGTTGATGGGTGCGGATGAATTTGGCTTTGGTACCGTTGCTATGATTGCAACCGGTTGCGTCATGGCGAGAATTTGCCACACGAACAACTGCCCGGTTGGCGTTGCGACCCAAAGAGAAGAATTGAGAGCGAGATTCCCGGGCGCGCCGAGTGATTTGGTGAACTTTTTCATCTTTGCGGCTGAAGAAGTGCGCGTCATCCTCGCCGAAATGGGCTACAAGTCTCTCGACGAAGTCATTGGCAGAAACGATTTGCTTAAACAAAAAGAACAAAATGATCCGAAGACGAACCACTTGGACTTGTCTCTCTTGACTACTTCCTCCGGAAAGGCTGGTTCGTCCAAGGCGAGAATCAACCAAAAAGTCCACGATGACGGCGAATTGCTCGATGATATTTTGCTCGCCGATGCCGGCGTCAAGAAATGCATCGAAACGCAAGGTACGCACACGGTTTCGTCCAAGATTGTCAACGTAGACCGCGCCGCTATGGCGAGAATCGCTGGTAACATTGCTTCCAAGTACGGCGATGATGGGTTCAAGGGCAAGTTGACGATCAAGTTAGAAGGCGCTGGTGGTCAATCCTTCGGTGCGTTTGTCGTCGGTGGCATGGACGTCCAACTTGTCGGTGAAGCGAACGATTACGTTTGCAAGTCGATCAGTGGTGGTACCGTGTCGATTATGCCGCCGCCAGGTGCTGGATTCAAGGCTGAAGATTCCACCATTGCCGGTAACACCTGCTTGTATGGTGCTACGGGCGGTAAGATCTTCATCAATGGTAGAGCTGGCGAACGATTTGCCGTGAGAAATTCCTTGGGGCAAACTGTCGTTGAAGGATGCGGCGATCACGCTTGCGAGTACATGACTGGCGGTGTGGTTGTCTGCTTAGGTAGAGTTGGTAGAAACGTTGGCGCCGGCATGACTGGTGGCATCGGTTATTTTCTCGACGAAGACAACACGTTTGAGTCGAAGGTGAACGGTGAGATCGTCGTCATGCAACGCATTTCCACCGAAGCTGGTGAGAAGCAATGCAAAGACTTGATCTCTGAACACGTTGAGAAGACGGGTTCCCCGAAGGGCAAGGCCATCTTAGCGGATTGGGCGAACATGAAGGAGCAATTCTGGCAAATCGTTCCGCCGTCTGAGGCGCAAACGCCGGAAGCCTGCAACGCGGAAGTCGGTGCCGTTCAAGTCGCCAGATAAGCAGCAGCATAATCAATTCCTATTGGCCATGAATACTATATACTAAGAACAATTGAAATAAAATAAACAAATCCATCAAAACAAAAACTCTATATGTATATCTTTCTCCGTTTTCCTCTCTTCGTTTCTTTTCGTTTTCACGGGTGTTGGTGTATCTCTCTTTCTCACTTGCGCGCATATTTTTGGTTATTTATTCACATAAATAATCTTATTTTTATCATTCTCATTGTTTGTTACACATTCAAAGGGCTCTCCGCTTTGTACGCCACCGCAGCCTCCACCGAATGCACTTTCGTCGAGAAGCTTCGTAACTTGACGGTCTCGGCGTTGCGGATAAATCTCGGGTCGCTCTCCTCCCACTCTTGCGGCGTCTCTGAATCCTTATTCGTGTACACGATCAAATCAAACGAACACTCATCTTCCAGTAACGGTAAGAACGTCACCGATGCCGCTATTTGACGCATAATCGCCGCTATTTCGTTCGTGATGTCCTGTTTCGATTTTTCGTATTTTTTGTTCTTTTCTCCTCCTTTTCCTCCTTCTGTTGGTTTCACGTTTTCCTCGTTTTCTTCCAATCCAATCTCCGAATCCGTTTCTATATCAAACACCCATCTCTCCACGGTCTCTCTCGTTCTCACCGAACTGATCACCAAAACTAACTTCTCCAATTTCTTCTCGATCAGCCACTCGTTGATTTGATCTAAAACCGACACCAGATAGTTTTTAATCTCCTCGTCCGAACTCACGAGCATGCCTAAACCGTATTTTTTCTTCACCTCGAACGTGGACGGTGGGTATAAACCTCGCTGGTATAAGATGGAATTGACCGCGTAGCCGAAAAATTCAGTCACGATTTCCGTGCTCCCGCGTAAGGTGATGTTTTGCGAGAGCTTTGGAATCTGCATCTGTGTTTGTTGTTGCTGCATTGTTGCGCAGAGTGATGCTAATAAATGCGGATTTTTGAACTTTTTTTCTCCCTTGCTTGTTTCCCCTCATTTCGATTGAAGAGAGAAAATGAGACATGAGAGAAAGGATGATGATGATGATGATGACCGTAAGAAGTGCGATGACAAAGCTCACATCATCGTCGTCGAATACCACTACTAATAATAATAATACTAAGAGAACGATGATGTGGTGCCTTTCCTCTCGTCCTTCGCTCGTCCTCCAACGACGGCGGTTCAAGTTGGAAACGACGACGACGCGTTGGGATGATGCTGATATTGACGATGAATGTGAGAAGCACAACAGGGCAGAAACTATCGTAAATTACGCTCTGGAAAGTGGGAAAGACGTCGTCGTCGCCGACGTCGGGTGCGGTCACGGACAAATGTCTCTCTTGTTGCACTCTCGAGGCGTGAAGAGAGTCATCGGCATAGATAAGAGCCAAAACGAAGTGAACTACGCGAACGAGTGTTTACGGAGTTTTCGGAGGAAGAGTACGAGTGCGAGCGAGAGTGGTGAGAGTGGTGACGATGATGACGATGAACATCAGAAAACAAAGAACAAAATAGAATTTCGCATCGGGGATGGGTTGGAGAGCGTGACGGAAGAGAACGTAGACGTGGTCATTTTCGCCGGGATGGGGACGAAACTCATTCGAAAGCTACTCTCTCGCGGGAGAAGCGCGGAAACAAGCAGCAGCGTTCGTACTTTAGTGATAAATCCACCCGCGGGTGAGTTAGTCGAATTTCGCGAGTGGTTGTGGCAAAATAAATGGTGCATAGAGAAGGAGTCTTTGATTATAGAGAACGCGAACGCGCACGTTGTCATGAAGTGCACGAAAAAGACCGGCGAAGAGAAGACGCTTTCGGTGCTCGATTTATGGCTGGGGAAGTTACAAGAAGAGAAAAAGAGCTCAAACGTTAAAGCGTACGCAATCAACCGCCGAGAGTACGCGAAAGAACGAATGGGCGTACTCGAAGGGCTCCAAAGCGAAGGACGACTTCGAGACGAACGAGAGCTCGAACGGTATAGAAACGCGTACGTCGCGCTCGCGAGCTGGTTGGAAGAAGAAAAGACGTAGATAAAACGAATAGATACTCGTAGACTTTATAGATTTTATTATAGATTTTATACATTCGCTAAAGTGCTTGTGTTATACAACAATTGAAAAGAAACCGTTTTTCACGGTCTCTCTTTCTCTTCTTCTTTGCTAAAATACATCTCTGTTGGGATCGCCGAAAGGACTGCCTCCTCCCGGTCCGCCGTTTCGGTTATTTCCGTTGGTGTTATTCATCATCGCCTCTCTCAAGTGCACGCCTAGCGAATAATTATTCCTCTGTGCCGTCGCTAATTGCTCTTCGTACGATTGACACATGCTTTGCAGCTCCACAACTTGTCTTTTCAGCGTCTGCGCGTCGCCGCTTTGCTTCAATCGTGCGTTTTGAATAGTCACCGCCCTTTTGAGAAGTTCGTTCTGTTTTCGGATCCTTTTGATTTCTATCTCAGCTTGTTCCAGCGTGGATTCCTCGAACGCTCTCAAAACATTCGTCGCCCGATGCTCCGCGTCGTTCACGCTCGAAGCGCTTTGCATTTCTCGGACTAAAGCGGAAACCCACTCGCCGGCGTCTAAGCTCGTCTTGTTGTTACTTCTAAACGCGTCGTTCGCGTTATTCGTGTTATTCGCGCTACGGTGATGATGCTGCGCCCCATTTCCAGACGTCGCTGGCGTCGTTCTGTCTGCCCCATCTGGAATCCTAGCCGTTTCGTACGACAATCTTTGCGGCGATGTCAAATCCTCCTGCGACGTCTTCAACGCCAAATCCCTCGCCTCGGCGACGACCTCGGACTCGCCCCCGTTCGTGTCGTGCGTAGAGCACGCCGCGCCGCCGTATTGGTACTGACTGACAGTTGGTGTGTTTCCACCACCACTCGTCGTCGTTTGTAAGCTCGAAAGTTCCACGATCGCATCGTCGATGGACAAACACTCCTCTAATATTCGCGCGACGGTTGGTTCTAAACTTCTGGGTAAGAGATCTATAAATCTCGCCAAGTCTCCCAGTTGTGAGTGGGACATTTCAAACCCTCTGACGTCGATCAATCGTCGAGCGTACGCGTCCCCGGTTCGTAACCGTTTAAATCCACCGACTCTTTGCATGGAAGAGGAGGTGGACATGTTCGTTCCTCTTTGTTGTTGTTCGTTCGTATTCGTATTCGTAGTATTCTCGTTCGCATTCGTTGGACAATTATTTTTCTCTTCGCGACGATAATAATTTTCCAAATCCTCGCACTCTCCAAACTCTCTCTTTCTCACTTTTCCTTGTCCTTCTCTTCCTCCGATGGTATTGTTCTCCGCGAGTTTGTTGTTGGTGTTGGTGTTGTTGTTCTCCCCGACCGTCGCCATGATCTTTTTAGAGTTTTTTCTCTTTTACACTCTCTCTTTCTCGGTCGTCGTGTGAAGATTGATGACACGAGCAAAAGCAAAGGAGACTGTATGATTTAGACAAAAAAGGGCAGAAAAAACAAAAAAACAAAAAATGAGAGAAAAGAGATGCGTTTTCTCTGTCCCACCTTTTTTACTCCTCTTTCTCTTTGTGGTGTCGTGTCCATCGAAATTCGGCAGAAAACGAGCACACGCGACACGCGAATAAAAAATGTTCTCCGCATCCACGTCTCTCAGAACCGCGCAGGTCGCGAATTTCGTCGGAACTCCGGCGAAATCACGCAGTACCAAGGTATGTTCCTCTCGTTGCCTTTCGCGCGGAAAGTGTTGATTTTTTTTCTTTTCTTGTTTTTTTGTTTGTTCAAGCGAAAAGGAGTCAAATTTGGTGGCCAAATGGAGTGCGTGGTTCATTCGTCGTTTACGTCGCGCGTAGAAGAGATGGACGCGAGATGGACGAACCGTTCGTTTCTGTCCAGAAATATATTCGTCGAGAAAATGTGTGCGAAGAAAGAGATACTTTCGCGCCTCTCTCGCTTCGCGAAGCGGGTTTCCCACGGCGCGCGCGAGAGACCAAAGGCTTTGGCTGGAAAGGAAAAAAGCGCGTAAAAACCTCAAAACGGGGCTGTTTTCTCGTTTTCGCTTATCCATTTCTTCTCTCACAAAAAAAACAAATTTCTCACCAAATTCTCTCTTATGTGTACTCCTTTAAACACAGATTGCAAAGTCCACGGTGTGCATGGCTGAAAACCAAGACTTAGGTAAAAAAGTGAAACGAGTGAAAGGCGAAAAGGCAGTGCAACCAGAATTTTACCAAGAGGCGAAGGTTGTGTGCAACGGACAAGAGGTGATGACCGTCGGCGGTACCCAAGCGGAATACGTCGTGGATATTTGGTCTGGAAACCACCCGTTTTTCCAAGGGAAGAAAGGGGCGATCATGACGGATGTCGGTCAAGTCACTCGATTCGGGGACAAATATGGCGATTTGGGTGATTTGTCGTTCGTTGAAACCATGGATGGTAAGAGCGAAGCGGGTGAAGCGAAGACCATCACGAGAGGAAAGTCGCAAAAGAAGAATTAAAAGAAAGACAACAATATATAAAGTAGGAAATTTCTTTTAGCTCATTCCCTTCCTTTGGTGGTGGAACATTAGACTTAATACACACATTTGTAATTTAGAAGAAGAAGAAGAAGAAGAAGATAAGATACTTGGTATATGTGAATATGATTATTTTGCTATGGTATTTTTATAATAGTTGTACTTTTTACTTTGGAGCGGTGTACATCGTATCAGTCCAATCTTTAGTCTCGAGAACACCAGCGGCTCTACCGTGCGCACCCGTAGCCCACTCGTCTGAAGTCGGTTCGTCGTGCGTCAACGGCTTTCCGTGCTCTTTCTTCTCGTGTTTAGCAGCAGTAGGAGCCGTCTTTTCCTTATTATCTGAGAGACGTAATATGGTGAGCGTTCTTCTTCTCAACAACCAAAACAACAAGAACAAGAACAAGAACAAACGAACAAACCGAAAAAATTTTACGCACCGTCTCCTTTAACAGATAATTTCTTCATGTCGTCCGCGACTTGTTGACCTGTGGCGTCTGGTTTCATCATCGGAAACAACAAAACTTCCTTGATGGTGTTGTGGTCGGCGAGCATCATCGTCAATCGATCGATGCCCAATCCCCAACCGCCCGTCGGCGGCAAACCGTACTCCAAACTCGTCACAAACATTTCGTCGATAAGCATCGCCTCGTCATCACCGGACGATTTGGCTTTCGCTTGTTCCGCAAATCGGTCTCTTTGATCGATCGGGTCGTTCAACTCCGTGTACGCGTTGCACAACTCTCTCTTGTTCACGAAAAGTTCGAAGCGTTCCGTCATGCCCGGGAGAGATCTGTGGTATTTCGCCAACGGCGACATGATTTGCGGGTGATCGCAAATAAAGCCCGGGTTCACCAATTGCTCCTCCAAATAATCACCGACGAGTTTATCGAGCATGCGTGCCGTGGTATGCGGCAACGGCAAGTCCGTGATGTCCAAATCTTTCAAAGTTTTTTTCAAGAAATCTTCGCACTCTTGAGAGCCAAAGCCTTCCTCCGGGAACTTGATGTTCAAAGCTTCCTCCAAACCAGAAACCATCGAAATGCGTCTAAACGGTGGCGTAAAATCGATCGTCACCGGTTCCTCTTCCGGTCCGTTCGCGTGGTATTGAATGACATAGGATCCTGTCAAGTCCTTAACCATTCCACTAATGATTTCTTCCGTCATCCTCATCAAATCGTCGTAATCAGCGTACGCTTGGTAAAATTCGCAGGTCGTAAATTCCGGGTTGTGCGTCATGTCAATGCCTTCGTTTCTGAATTGACGACCGATTTCATACACACGCTCCATACCACCGACGACTAATTCTTTCAAGTACAATTCCGGAGCGATGCGCATAAACAACGTCATGTTCAAATCGTTGTGGTGCGTAATAAACGGCTTCGCCGTGGCGCCGCCGGCGATCATGTTCATCATCGGCGTTTCCACTTCAACAAAATCTCTGTCGTCCAAGTACTTTCTCACGTAGCGAATGATATTAGATCGCATGATGAACGTATCGCGAACGTTGTTGTTCATGATTAAATCCAAAAAGCGCATGCGGTATCTCGTCTCTTGATCCTTCAACCCGGAACCTTCCGTTCTTGGAAGCATGTGCAAGCACGGCGTCAAAATTTGCGTAAACGACGGAAACAACGATAACTGCCCTTTTCTCGTCTTCCCTGGTTTTCCTCTCACCCCGACAATATCACCTCTTCTCGTTCTCTCGTGCGTCGCCTTAAAGTCTTCCAAACTTTCCGCCGCTTGCGCCTCCGCAGTCACTTGCACCTTCAATCCTTCCGCGCACAAATCGTAAAAGATCAACGAGTTCCCGCTCGCTCTCTTGTTCATAATTCTCCCGGCCAAACTGACTTCTTCGTCCAACTGTTCGCCATCCTTCGTGGCAGATTCGTATTTCGCGATGAAGTCTTTCAATTGCAAAGAGACGTGAAACTTGTGCGGGTACGGATGCCCGCCCGCTTTCTTCTGCGCGAGGACTTGCTTGATTCTATTCTCCGTGTATTGCGTCGGGTCTAAATCAGCCTCGGAATCTTCCGCGGATTTCGTCTTCGTCGGTTGATTCTTTTCTTTCTCCGCCTGTGTGAATAAGAGAGAGAAAAATGATGTTCATTTTATTCTAAGTCAGTACTTCTTCTTTCCAACAACAACAACCATATGGCGCAAAACAGAGAAAACAAAAGAAGTTTTTATAAATCGGTCGCAGCAAGGAGGACAAAAAAGAGGAGAGCGTTTTTTGAAAAAAAAACAAAGAAGGGCTTCAACGCTCTCATCTTTGAATTTGATGAAAGAGCTCTCAAAAGCTTCTCAGTAATCGCACCTTGGCGGCAGCTTTTGCGGCTTTTTCTTCGTCCGCTTTTTGTCTCTTGAGCATTTTTTTGTACTCGCTAAAGTTTTGTGTGTGTTTTTGTATGCGAGAGAGAAGAAGAAGGTGAGTATTCCTAAAACGGATGTGTAAAAATCCAAAGCGGTGATGATGATGATGATGATGATGATGATGATGATGACGATGATGATGACAACGACAACAAGAAACGCAATATACGTACCTCTTGGAGAGCTTTTGCCCGGGAAACTCCGGGTACTCCTTGAGTTCAGGCGCTGGTGCGGCTGCGTCAGCCATTATTACGAATTAATAATAGATAGTATTATATTAAGACAAAACGTGTGCGTGTTGTGAAGAAGAGGAAGGAACTGTTCTTTTTCTCTTTTTGCTGCGTAAAATGAGACAAAACTGATGACTGTAAGCAGTCCAACACGTACAAGCTCTTTCTCAGCGGGAGCAGCAGCAGCAGCTTTAGGGAGGAGATAAAGTAAAAGTAAGATACCTGGAAGAGGACGCTATTATTATTATTATTATTATTATTATTATCTCTTTAATAAAGTTACATCGGGTGGCTAGAGCACTACGGAGGAGTGCGTTATAATAATAATAATATAATCAATGAGTATCTCAACGCACGGGTTCGAAGATCTCCTTGTCCGGGATGTTGTTCTCCTTGGACGCGTCTTCGTCTTCGTCGTCTTCGTATTCTTTGAAATCGGGTTGCCCAGTACTCGTCAACATTCTGTGCCACATCCTTCCTTTCGGGTCGACCAATCGCTCTTTCTCGATAATCATCGGGATGGGAAGGTATACGCAGTGCGTGTTTACGTAACCGATGGTGATTCCGGTAAAGCCGGCAAACGCGCCGTGGACTGCGTTTTGACCCAAGACGTTACACATGATCGCGTCGTGCGCGTTGGCGACGCAACCGCGAACCATGTACGTTGGATCGATATATTTTACGTCGCATTTCGTTTCTTTTTTGATTTCTTTGCACAACCACGGTCCAATATCACCAAGGAGAGGGTTTCCGCCGGCGTCCGTGCCCGAGACTTTTACGAACTCTTGCCCGGCGCCTTCCGCGATGACGAGGACGCAGTGGCCTTGCTCGTCTAAAAGATCCTTCACGTGCTCGATGACGCCGTTTTCTCCGTGGACGTCAAAGTCCACCTCTGGAATCAAACAAATATCTACATCACCGGAGGCTAAAGTGGCGTACATGGAAATAAATCCAGATTGTCTGCCCATGAGTTTCACGACGCCAACCCCTCTCAGCGCAGATTGCGCTTCAATCGTAGCCGCTTGAATAGCTTTTTGCGCCTCTTCAACCGCGGTATCGAAACCGAAGGTTTTATCCAAAAGTAAAATATCATTATCGATCGTTTTCGGGACGCCAACGACGGAGACTAAACTTCCTCTTCTCGCGCATTCGGCGGAGATGGCATTCGCGCCGGCGTGGGACCCGTTTCCGCCGATAACAAACAGCATGTTGATCCCTTGTCTTAAAATGCTGTCGACAATCTTATCGACGTCACCACCGCCTCGAGCTGATCCTAAGATACTCCCGCCTTGCTTGTGCGCTTTCCTCACCGCTTTCTTCGATAATTCTATGTTCTCAAAACCTTCCTCCCAAAACCCGCTGAACCCGTATCGAATGCCTGAAATCTTTGACACCCCGTAGCCTTCCTCTAAAGTCCCGACGATGGATCGAATGACGTCGTTAATCCCCGGACACAACCCACCGCACGTGACAATCGCCGCGTGCACTTCCTCCGGGGCAAAATACACCTTCTCTCTCGGCCCGGCCCGAACCACCCACTGCGGCGTAAACGTACAACTCGACGTGTTCTCGTACGAAGACGAAGAAGAAGACATTCCTTCGTCCGCTTCCGTCGGCAATTCGCACGTGGAATCCGGCGACAACGACGTCGCGAACGCCAACGAGTGTAAAACCACCCGATCTCCCGGGTCAACGAAGAATTTCACGTTCGATTTCTTATCGCTGCGAAAATACCTTCTCGTCGTCGTTTTATTGTGCCTCGGCAAACACGTCTTCGAATGTGGCGCGCAGAAGGAAGTTTGCAACGGTTTCAAAGGTTTCTCGCCTTTGTATATGTTCATCAGGTGAGGGATTGGAACATCGTTCGGTCCTCCCACTTCCCACTCGTACTGTTCTTCTTCTTCTGTTTCGTAGTCATCATCTTCATCTTCGTTATCTTTCGACGACTGAGCAGCGCGAACAACCACATCTTGTCCTTCTCCTCCTCGAGAGCTTCTTTGTCTTCTTCTTCTTCTTCTTCCCGAAGATGATGATGACGATGAAAATGATTTGAAAGAAGCGCTCTTGGAAAACGACTTTTGCGTCGAAGAAGAAGTCTTACCAAAAAACGATTTAGAAGAACGCAACAGAGAGGACGACGACAAGGACGACGACGAGGAGGAAACAGAGGAGGAGGAAGAACACGTCGTCGTCGTTGGTTTCATCATCATCATCGCGTTCACGAGAAGGCACACAAAGTGTTGTATGTGTACGTGTTTAGTATTGTGCGGAAATTCTGACGTGAGAATATTCAAAAACCTGCCCAATGCTCGAAAGACTCCGGACAAATTTCCCAGTGTGATGGTATTAAAAATGCAAGATGAACAACGCGAGGAGTGTTCGTGTTCGTAGTATTAATACTACGAACAGCGCACAACAACAACAACAAAAGAAAAGAGGAGGACGACGACGACACAGTTTTCGACGGCGATGTTTCTGTTCTCATCGCAGCAGAAAAGCGTGAGCAGCAATTGCTGTTGGTGTTCTTTTTCTTCTTTCGATGATAAAAAATTAACGACTTTGAACAACAGTTTTTGCCAACGAGGACGACGAGGACGACGAGGAAGAGCATCAGAGGCGACAAAAACGAGCAGAAGTAATCATCGAAGAGCGGTGACTGTTTCGTCGTCGTCGTCGGAGTCGCCATCATCGTACGTCACGAAAGAAGAGCTGGATGAAATCGCCCGACTTAAAGGGTTACAGTTATCCACGGAAACGGTTGGACCGTTTTTCAAGATAACCGCGAGGAGGAAAATCGAAGATAAAAGAATAGAAGTCGTCAACGCGGACGGGGAAGTTTTGGAAAAGGAGAGCGAAGACATGTCCGTCATAGCCACGCACGACGGTTTCATAGCCCCGTTTCCGTTTCGAATCTTACATTTGGATACCATGCGGGTGTATAATTCGCGAATAAACTCGCAGTGTACCGAGGAAGAGAGAAAAATGTTAAAGTCGACGTTCGGCGTGAGCATCTTGCTCGGGTGCGAAAGCTTACGGTTAGGTAGAGATGCAGGGTGCACGAAAGCTGAGTTGTTATCCATCGACGACGGGAACGAATACGCGCCAAAGTTGGTGAAATATTACGAACGCTTAGGATTTAAAATCGTTCGAAAAGTAGGCGACGGGTTAAACACGGATTTGACCGATATGCTCGTCTGGGGCGGGAAAGGCACGCGGATGAACGGCGACGTAAACGAGCTCCTGGAGAAATGGTCCAACGTTTTGCGTAAAACGTCGAAGAGAAATGAAGAGAAATGATACAACAGATAAGTAGTTATACTAATAGGAATGATTATTGCGTATAATAGCAGAGAGAACATTTTCAGTTCGAGCATTCAATCGAATCCATCACAAATTCACGCGCACGCAAAAAAGACACGAGTTCAACGATGCGTTCGCGCGTCGCGGAGCATCGCCCCGTCGCCGAAGACCTCGAGTCCGCAAATTCGACTTTTGGGCCAAAAAGGGTTGACTACGAGAAAAACCCACCCGCGAAAGGGAAAGCGATGACACGCACTAAAAGAAGAGACAAAATCCTTTTCGTCGTGCTCCTCGTGCTGTGCTTCGCGTGTTACTGGAACCAACCACCACTTTCGGCCGGGATTCTTACACCGAACGAGAGTTACTTGAAACAGTTCAAACGAGACTCTGATGGGAGAATTTCAAACCTATCCGACGTTCGAGAGTTTCGAGAGAAGGAAGTTGAGAAAGAGAAGAAGATGTCCCCGAACGCAGTGCGAGTGAAATATTCAGGAGGTGAAGACGCTGACGATGCGAAGAAGACGCCGGCGAGTACGAGCACAAAAAGTCACGCGACGACGACGAGAAACTCGGGGAAATCTCACCATCACCCTCAGGAGCAACACCACGCGCACTCGTTCATACCGGTGAAGCCGCACGTCGGCGCGTGGACGAAAGATGCACATTTGAAAGCGTTCGAAGATTTCATGGTGCCGAGTCGCGTGGAAGTTTTAGTGCAATCGAATAAAGGAGGCGGTGAAGAGGAAGACGAGGAAGACGACGAGGAGAAGGAGAAGGAGGAGGAGATTGAAAGAGAAGAAGAGGAAGGAGAAGAAGAAGAGGGAGGAGTAGCAACAGCAGGAGATGCAGGAGGAGGAGAAAAAGAAGAAGAAGAAGAGCACGGCGGAGAGGAGGAAGAGCGCGCGGACGGAGGCGAAGAAAAGCGGGTCGCCGCGCACGCGTTCTGCGCGCCGACGGGAAAGTCTAAAGCAGCCGCAGAGGATATTAAATCCCAAAAGTTGGCTTTTAAAGATATAACGGATTTGAAGGATCTCATGGACGGGATACAAGTGCCAAAAAACGGACTTTGGAAAGCCGCGAGAGCGCCGCAACTCATGGTGCACACGCTTCCGTACGCGGAGAAGGCGTTTGGAAAGGATTTGGCTGAAAATTTAGAAGCGGACGGGTGCATACCGGAGATGGATTTTACGAGGCGCGGTAAAACTTGCGCTGTCGTCGGTAACGGTGGAGTCAACATGCGGGATCAAAACCAAGGCTACGGGATTGATGGTGCGGACATTGTAATTCGATTCAACGACGGGCCGACGAGTGGATTTGAGAAATACGTCGGACGCAAAACCACGTTTAGATTAATCAATAACCAATGGTCGAGACACGTGGCAGATAAAGGACCGAAAGGACCGTGGGCTGAAAGCGAAGCGTTGCTGTTGTTTGGAAGCGGCGCGAAACGCTCGTTTCGAAACGTCTGTAAAAAGTCGACGTCGCCGATTTTGTACATGGATCCGACGTTAAGTCTTCGCGCTCGAGAATTGTATCGCAGAGTGTACGCTCGATTGTCCGGTGCAAATCTTGTCAACGCAGAAGGACGAAACGCCCCACCGAGTGGTATCGAAGGATTACTCTTAGCGTTTGCTGTGTGCGATAGCGTGAGAGTATACGGATTTCATACGGATATTCCGCATCACGCGGTGCATACGGTTCCGTACCATTACCACGATAAAGTCACCGGCGCGGACGACGCGCACTCGTTCAATTATCAAGGCATGTTCTTACAGACTTTGGAGAAAATGGACGTTGGAATGACGATATGTTCGAGGTATAAACACCAAGATTCCCCGAGAGAGTGTACGAGTTAGAAATTTAGAAGATAGAGATTTAATCATTATTTAGCTTTCGCGGCTGCTCGATCTCTCGCTTTCTGATACTTCTTCCCTTGGCCACCTTTCGATTGTTTCACGTGCTTAGGTTTTTTCTTCTCCTTCATCCATAAATCGTCGCCGTTTCGGTAAAAGTCTTCTTTTCTCTGCTGTTGCTTTCCGGAAGACGAAGGATGCGCTAAAAAGTTATTCTCGTCTTTCTCGCCTTCTTTGATTCTGACTTTCCCGGCTTGGTTGGGGTTCTCGTCCCATCCGAGCTCAAATTCAAACTCCTCTTCGGAAATTTTGCCCTTCTTCCACTTTTTCAGAGCTCTGTAATCGTCGTCTAGTTCGTCTAATTCCTCTCGCGTTTCGATTTGACGACGTTTGTGCGCGGTGAGCTTCTTTTCTGGTTTATTCTCTTTTTTCCTTTCGTTATTTCCGCGACTCTCCTTCTTCCTTCGAGCGTCGTCGTCGTCTTCTTCCTCTCCTCGCGCTTCCTTCTCCTCGCGATCTTTTTCGAGCTGTATTTTGCGCTGTTTTTCTCTCTGAAGATCCAAGTACGGAATCTCTTCGATGTTGACATCGACGCACTCTTCGAATCCTTCGAGCGTATTCTTCGCCGCTTTGCGAATTTCCTTCATCTTCGGTAAACGCAAAAGTCCCATGGCGTTTGCTAATTTTGCCAAGTGTAGCTCTTTCAAGCGAAAGATAAATCGACAGTGGTGTTCTTTATACCCTCGAACGTACGATACGAAAGCTCTGACGCCTTTTTCCATCGCTTCGCGATCGCGTTTAGAGAGCGCTCGAAGCGTGTCGTACACTTCTCTCGCGCCGTTTGCGTCTTCTTCTACGACTGCATCCAAATCCTCTTCTTCTTCTTCTTCGCCATCGCCGTTATCGCCATCCGCGAATCTGCAATTACCATCTCTGCGTAAATGAACGCCTCTAATTTTCAAGAATGCTACGTATGAGCTTTCCTCTTTCGTCAATAACGCCAAGGCGCTACCTTTTGCGCCCATTCGAGCGGTTCTTCCAACTCTGTGAGTAAACGCGGACGGATCTTGCGGCATATCAAACTGGACGATCCAATCGACGCCGGGAATATCTAAACCTCTCGCGGCAACGTCTGTTGTGAGCAAAATGGATGATTCAACGCCGTTTTCTTCATCGTTCTCTTTATTCTCCGCGAAATTCTCTAAAGTTTGCTCTCGCTGCGCCTGCTTCATTTTGCCGTGTAAAGCGAAAATTTCTATTCTACTGTCGTTGCCATTTTTCGTCGTTTTCTTCTTCTTATTGCTACTACTATTGTTATTATTATTATTCTTTTTACTACCACTACCGACATCTAAAAGCGCATCCAAAGCTTTCTGATAGTAATCCACGCACGCGCACGTGAGGAAATACACAATGATCTTCCTCCCTTTCTTCGCCTTTAAAAATTCCGCTAATCGGAAAATCTTGGCGTCGACGGTTTCGCAAATTCTATACGACAATTCCAACTGCATCGGCAATTTACTCCCCGCACCAGCTCCTATCGCTCCTTTCTTCTTATCTGTTTTATTTTCCTTTCCTCCACCCGCTGCTGCTGCCGCCGCTGCCGCGTTTGAATCTCTCACCGTCACCCGGACTGGATTCCGCAACCCGGCTCTCGCCAACTCCTCCAACTCCTCCGTCTGCGTCGCCGAAAACAACCCAGTTCTTCTCTGTTTCGGCAACATCCCAATAATCGAGTTCAGAGTTTTCGCGAAGCCCATACCTAAAACTCTGTCTGCCTCGTCCAACACCAATAACTCGCACCTCTTCGCGTCTAAATCTCTCGCTTTCGTCAACACGTCCAACATCCGCCCGGGCGTGCCGATTAAACACAGCGACCCTCGTTCGCTGAACCGTTTGAGATCGTCCGCGACAGTTTGTGCGCCTCCACCGACTAACAGCATTGGTTTAACGTCCGGATTAAATTTCGAGTGTTCTTTGCTTTCCTCGTCCTCTTCGTCCGCTATTGCCCTTAAACTCTCTAAAAACGGCTCCGCCACGTCTCGAATTTGCCTCGCCAGCTCTCTCGTCGGCGATACGATCACCGCCCCGATTGAGTGTTTCTTAAACTTGCTCTCCTTGTTCGCCTTCCACAATATCTCAATCATCGGTAACACGAACGCGAGCGTTTTCCCCGATCCCGTGCACGCTTCCACGCTCACGTCTTTGTTTTTCCCGAGTAAACCAATGACGGCGGCTTGCACCGGAGTGGAATTTACGAACGCGAGAGATTTGAGAATAGATAAGGTTTGTGCCCGCAGAGGAGGTTCTAATTGTTCGAACGGCGGGCCTTCGGCGACTGACCGAGAAGAAAGAGGAGGAGGCGCCATTTTTTTCGTCTAATTCCGCTTCCTCTCTTAAACGCGCGCGTTAAATAAATGAGCGTACTGTGTCTTAAATTTTGGCGTTTCGTTCGTGTCAGGGGCTGCTATAAATAAATATTTAGCGTCGTCATCTTAATCATCATCTCACTCGCTCGCTGCGGACGCCGGTGCGGCAGCGTGCGGCTTACTGGTCCTTTGCGCTGCCTGCGGAGCCCCTCCTTCGGAGACTCTCTCTCCGCGTTGTTGTTGTTGTTGCACCCGTTTGGCAATATGGTGGGAATATCGATGATGGACCCCCACGTTTCCGCTGTGATGATGACGGTGATGATGATGGTGACTACTACTGCTGCTATTTCTGCTACCGGTGGTCTTCTCCACTTCCTTCTGCTTCTCGACGCCTAAGAATTCTTTTTTCGCGTTGGCCAATCTTTGTCTTCGGTCTCTTTCTTTCTCCGCGGCGGTTAAAATCAAAGCTAAGCTCGTCGCCAAAGATTCAATAACGCACGCGTTTCGACCGCTAATTTCACCGAGTCTCCACGCGGTGAATAACGCTAAAGTTAACAACGTCGCTCGTAAAATCCACGTCGCGTGGTGCGCACCTGGAATAGACCCAACCCATCTTCGAAACGATCTCGACCGTAAACGCAAGTACGTCGCGGCGACGCCTCGGGAAAGTACATCCCCTAAAGTCAACGTTTGCGGTAATATAGACAATCCAGTAAACGCTATGAACCCCCACACGCCTCCTTTCCTCCACGCGCACACGCCCATCCACGTAATCGCGTCCATGTTCGCCGGCGCTCTCGGCCCACCTCTCGATAAAGACGAATTCACCCCGAGCATGTCGTACGTCTCCGGCGCTCGGCAAAACGCGTACGCCGCGCAGAGCAACATCGATATCGACGTAAAGTTATGAATCTCTTTTTTGATGGGCAGTTCCATCAGCACTGGACTCTTCAACGGTTTAAACGTGAGTAAAAACATATGCAACGTCACCGCAGCCATGCCGTTGTATAATAATCTTCCGTGTCGACCGAATATTGTTCGTAATCGTTTCGGCGTTAAGAGCGAGTGCGGCAAGACAAACACCAAAGCAGTGGGCACGTTTTCCTTGAAAAACTCCCAAATTTTCCCCTCTGGACAACTCCTGTTACTCGGGTACCCTTTCGCCGCAATCAGTGGTTGCAACCAGGGAACTCGGTATCCTAAGTGCGATATCCACGCGACCGTGGAGATGAGAACCCAGATGGTGTACGACGCGCACGCGTACGCAATGAAGACGTCTTTTCTTTTGACTTGTCCGGCACCCCTAACTGTCGTATCGTCTTGAGAGTGATGATGATGACTTTTACGATGACGACGACGACGTCGAGGATGATGATGCGTATCACCACGCGTTGTTCTCATCGTCGTCGTCGCCGTGGTCATGAGGATGATGCTGGTGTCTGAAAGCAAAACTATTAAAAGGAGGAGGAAGAGGAGAGAGAGAGAGAGAGGAGAGAGAGAGGAGAGAGTGAGGCAGAAATACATTACACAGAAGCTCTAAAAATAGCCGATTGAAAACCTTTTTTTTAAAGTTATTATAAACCAACTGTTTCGTCTAAGCCTAAGCTCAAGTTTAAGTTTTGCACGGCGGCTCCGCTGGCACCTTTACCCAAGTTATCCAAGCGAGCGACGAGCAAACACGTGCCTTTCTCGTCGTTAGCAAACACGGAGAGCTCGAGTTTATTCGTGTCTCGCAAACCGTCGGCGCGTAAAAACGCGCCTCGCTCTAAATCGTCCGTTTGGTTATACTCGCGAACGGAGACGAACGCGGAGTCTTTGTACCATTCTTTCAGACACTCTTGCAATTCCTTGCCGCTTTTAACGTTGGCCATGTTGTCGTAAAAAAGCGGCACGGAAACCAACATGCCTTGCGCGAACGACCCAACCGCCGGTTGGAAAATCGGTTCGTGCTCTAATCCCGCGTATTTTCGCATTTCCGGGATGTGCTTATGATTTAAGTTGAACCCGTACGCGCCGTACGGTTCTGCCTCGGGACTTTCATAAATAGCAATCAGCTGTTTCCCACCACCGGTATATCCACTGACGGCGTTCACGGTCGTTCGCAACCCTTTCGGAATGAACCCGTTTTCCACGAGCGGCTTCGTCAAACCGATAAATCCAGTCGGGTAACATCCGGGATTGGAAATTCTCTTCGCCGTTTTCACTTTCTCCCGTTGCTCTTTCGATAATTCCGGAAACCCGTACGTCCACTCGTCGTTCGTTCTGTACGCGGTGCTCGCGTCGATGATCACCGTGTTTGGATTGGTCACCAAGGCCACCGCTTCCACGGCTGCCGCATCTGGTAAACATAAAATGGCACAATCCGCTTCGTTCAACGCTTCTTCTCTCGCTTTGGCGTCTTTTCTCAAACTATCTGGAAGTTGAATGAGCTCGATATCTCCCGATGCTCGTTTTTCTAAGCGGTCTCTGACTTGTAACCCAGTCGTGCCCGCTTCGCCGTCGATGAAGATGCGTTTCTTTTTTGTCGATGATGCGAAAACGATGAAATTTCCTCCTGAATTCCTCCTTTTGCTGCTCCTTTTGCTCAAAGCTTTTCCTCCTCCTCCTCTCAAAACCTTTTTCGTCGCAGTAGTACTACTCGTCGTAGTACTACTCGTCGTCGTAGCACTCGCAGAAATGTTGTTATTCGCGCGACATGATAACAGTATTCTCATGATGATGATGATGATGATGATGATGATAGTTCTATATAACAATTTTTTTTGTCGTGTATTGCGACAAAAGGCTCTCGTCTCTCTTCTTTTCTCTCTTTCTCTCTCATGAGAGAATCTCTCTTCTTTTTTCACGCTTTTGTCTCTGTCAGGCAAAAATTTATTCCTCGTCCCCCTGTCATTAAAATCCAGCGCAACAGCGTTTTGATGAGAATTTTTTTGTTTTTTTTGCAAGCACAAAAAAGGAGCAAAAGAAGAGAAAAGGACACGAACGCACGATCTCATTCTCATCATCATCACTCATCGTCACATTTTTTCATCTCTTCTCGCGTCGTCACACCACCAACACCAACAAAAACACACCGCACTACTATTACACTACCACTCCTTTTACGCGACTTTTTGCGATTTCACACAGGGAGAGAGAGAGAAAGTGTGTGTGTGTGTAAGAGAAAGAGAGAGGAGAAGTTTGAGTGAGAGCGAAAGAAGAGTTTGCTCATTTTACGCGCGTGGATTATAAAAAGCATTTACGCGTTACGCGAGAAGAGAGGAAGTGGGTGCGCGCGTGCTGCTTTTACGAGAAAAGAAGAAGAAGAAGAAGAAGAAGAAGAACAGGAAACGAGGAATAACGACAGAAGGTGGGAGTGAGAATTAGAGAGAGAGAAACAGGGAGTAACAACAGTAGAGAGTAATAATTAAGAATAATAAGCAAAGCAGTAGAGGGCGGCGTGAAAATAGGAAGGAAGTAGAAGAAGAAGACAAAAGTAAATAATATTAACGGGAAAGGAAAAATGGCATCATCGTCGTCGTGGCAACCGGCGCAAGAAGGCGTGCAACAGGTTGGACAACTCTTGCAAGAGTACATCCAACCGAACGCGAACCAACAGTTGATGTACCAAAGACTGCAGGAGTGCTCGAAATTCCCGGATTTCAACTCGTATTTGGCGTTGATTTTGTGTAAAGGAGACGGGACGTACGGGGACGACGTTCGGCAAACCGCCGGTCTTTTGCTGAAGAACAACTTGAAGACAACTTGGCAGTTTTCGGAGGAACCGCACGAGTCGTTCATCAGAGACGCGCTGACTGGGAGCATGACGCACCCGTCGAGAATTGTCAGACGAGTCGTTGGGACGTCGTTGGCGATATGTGTTCGACAGAAAGGGTGGCAATCGGCGCCGCAGTTGTGGCAATTGATTGCGGAAAATTTGGACGCTTCGAAGGACCCGAACGCGTTAGACGGCGCGTTGGACGCGTTGTATAAAATTTGCGAAGAGACGAACGGGTATTTAGAAAGCGACGTGGCCACGGCGAACCAAGTTGGTTTGCCAGAGTGCCCGGCGAGTTTAGTCATTCCGAAAACGTTGCAACTGTTTGGACATCCGGACGGGAAGGTGAGACAATCCGCGATTGCGATTTTGAATATGATTGCGCCGTCCTGGCCGAGGGAAAAACGAGACGTGTTGGACGATTATTTACGAGGTTTGTTCGCGTTAGCGCACGACCCGGACGACGTGGCGAGGAAATACGTCTGTCAAGGTTTAGTGCAATTGCTTCACATCGCGCCGGAAAAAATGACGCCGAATTTAAGAGAGATTATTACTTTCATGTTGGAGAGGCAGACGGATCCGGACCCGGACGTGGCGGTAGAATCGTGCGAGTTTTGGGCGGCGTTCGTTGAGGCAGATTTAGAACCCGAGTCTGTGAACATTTTGAGAGAGTTCACTCCGCACTTAATCCCGGTGTTGTTGACAAACATGGCGTACGAAGAAGACGACGAGGAAGTGTTGCAAGCCGAGTCGGACGAGTTGAACGCAGACAGACCAGATCGAGATCAAGATATCAAACCGACGTTTCGTGCGCAAAAGGATAAATCGTTCGGTGAAGGCGGCAAAGACGGCGACGAGGAATACGACGACGACGATGACGACGATTGGGGGACGTGGAATTTAAGGAAATCTTCGGCGAGCGGTTTAGACACGCTTTCTTTACACTTTGGCGACGAGCTTTTGCAAATCATGTTGCCAGTGGTTGAGCAACGTTTGGCGGATCAGAATTGGAGAATTCGAGAATCTGCGATTTTGGCGTTGGGTGCAGTCGCGGAAGGGTGCACGAACGGTCTCGCGCAGTACCTGCCTCAGCTCGTTGGTTTCCTGTACCCGATGTTGGACGACGCGAGACCTTTGGTGAGATCGACGACGTGTTGGACATTGTCTCGATTTTCTCCGTGGTTATGTCGATCCGCCATGCCTGCTGATCACCCTAACGCCGTTCCAGGAACGACCGCGGAAGCTTCCGCGGCTGGTTTGCAACAGTTACAAACGGTGTTGATGGGAATTTTGAACAAGATTGTCGACAAGAACAAGAAAGTTCAGGCGGGCGCCTGCGGCGCTTTGGCAAACTCTTTACAAGAAGGTCGAGAACTTCTCGCGCCATGGACGGAACAGATTGTCCAAGCGTTGAGTGCGGCGTTAGAGAGGTATCAGAGAAAGAATCAGAGAAACTTATACGACGCTTTACAGACCATGGCGGAGTACATCGGTCCTTCGATTTCCGATCCAAAATACGCCGATCAGTTGCTTCCGAGAATGTTGGAGAAATGGAAAAACGCGCAAGAAGGCGATCCAGAAACTTATCACCTCTTAGAGTGCATCACAGCAGTCGTAGCCGGTACTGGTAGTGGATGCATGAAGTATGCGCCGGATATTTTCGCGGCTGCCTCGCAACTGTGCACGACGGAACTGCAGAAGAAAGAAGCGGTGCGAAGAAATGAGCTTCCTCACGACGCGCACATACACGAGCATCTCCTCGTCGGTTTAGATTTACTTTCCGGGTTAGCTGAAGGTTTAGGTCAACAATGCGAACCGCTGTTGATGAATTCGCACACGCGAGAGATCTTGCTGGCGACGTGTGCGGATGATACGCCCTCGATTAGACGATCGGCGTTTGCGCTTTTAGGGGACGTCTCCAAGGCGTGCCCTCAACACGTCAGTCCATCGTTGAGAGAGTTTCTCGATTTGGCCAAGCAAAACTTGGCTCCGGATATGATTACTGCGGCGACGGTGTCCTGTTGTAACAACGCGTGCTGGGCAGCTGGTGAGTTAGCCATTCGATGCGAGCCGAGCGCGTTGCAACCTCACGCTCGCGCGTTTGCGGAATCTTTGGCGGGAATTCTCGAGATGCGAATGGTCAATCGAAGTTTGGGTGAAAACGCGGCGATTACGCTAGGAAGAATCTCTATGCAGTGCGCGGAAGAGTTGGCGTCGGCTTTGCAGAATATCGCTCCGACGTGGTGCGTTGCGATGCGAAGATTACGAGACGGTGTCGAGAAGGAACACGCGTTTAAAGGTTTGTGCGAGTTGATCAAAGTGAATCCAAACGGAGGCGTGAACTGCTTGAAAGAGATTTGTGAAGCCATCGCGTCTTGGAGACAGTGCAGAAGCCAAGAAGTATCCTCGGCCATGCGCGACGTTTTGCAAGGGTACAAGAATCACATCGGCGCGGAGCAATGGGCGCAACTGGAGAGGAATCATTTAGAGCCGGCGGTGGCGCAAAAACTGAAACAAACGTACGGCGTTTGATAAAAAAAGAGAGCAAAAGAGAGAGTGGTGTGTGTTGCGAAGAACAAGGCTTTATTGTTGTTGTTGTATATATTTCGCTACTTGAACAATTAGAGGCGAGCGGGGTGGTTTCTCACACCGCGAGCTTTATTTATTATTAAGTCAAATCTAAACCTTCTGAACATAATTTACACGCGCTCGCGACTACTACATCGCAAAACTGGTCCAAATCGCTACTTTTCCGTTCGCGTTGCTACCGGCTAATCTTAATCCGTCGCTCGAAAAGGAGAACGAATCCGCACAAAACGCGAGCGCGGGCGTTTTTGGTTTATCTTGCTTGGTCTCATCTTCGCCATCGCTGAAGAACGTGTCGTCCTCTCGCGTTTCGAGGACTTGCTTGATCTCGTAATTCCGCTCGTCCTGGCCTTCCTCGTTTTGCGAGAGCGAATTTTTCGTTTGCAAAATTTCGCACACCAGACCGGTGACTTTATCGCGCGGAGAGGCGACCATCGGCGGTGCGGTGGAGACTTTAGCCGGACAAAAAGAAAAACCACCGCGTTGCGACGGCATAGATGCCGTCGCAATTGGCACTAAATGGTCGCCAGACGTTCCTAAATCGACAATTCTGAGTAATCGAATTTTCCCGTTTGCCGTAGCCACGGCGAGGACGGGCGCGTTGATCGAAGCAACGTACGCGCACCAAAATAAAGCGCACACGGGCGATCGCTCTTGGCCTAAACTATTCACGTGCAAAACCGTGAGCGAAAATCCTTGGGAAGGCTTCGTCGCTTTTTCTTTCGCGTAAGTCTTCACTCTGTTCATGGCCACTTTCACGTCGTCCTTCATGCGCTTCGCCATCAAATTCGCCTTCTCTTTCGCTTTTTCTTTAATCTCTTCCGGTTTTAACGCGGACATCAAAGACTTTTTAGCGGCAGGAGCGGCAGGACTTTCAGAGGCTTCACCGTTAATTCCGTTGTTGTTATTATCGTTATTAGCATTATCGTTATTTTCAGCGGCGTGATCACCTCCCCCGCTGTCATCGCCTTCGCCGCCTTTTGAAGCCATATCGCCGCTACTGCTATTACTTCTACGCATATCGTTTTTGTTCTTCTCTTCTTTTATCCGTCGAGAAGTTGGATCAGTTTGTTTCGCTAACGACGAGTTGTTACTGCTTTTCTTACCTTTATTCAGAAGTTTCGAGATGGATAACTTCTTCGTAAAGTCTTTCCGTTCTATGCAGGAAAGCGTAAAGACTCTTCCGGTGTCGTCGCCGAAATACGCGAGTCTCCCAGACGTGTTGAAACAAATTTCTTTCAATCCAGCTTCGGGATCACCTTGCACGCGAACTCTGTCCGGCGGTTGCGAAGAGTTCACATCCGCTAACATTACACTTCGCTGTTTCGTAGTGATTAGCGCCAAGTTCGTTCTCACCGGATGTATCTTTACGCTCCTTGGATTTTCTGATATTTGTACGACAGCTTCGAGAGTGCCCGAGCGAAAATATTTCGTCGCGTTGTTTGTGTTCCCAGAATTGTTATCGTTGAGCTTATACATGCGAATTTCTTTACCTTTCGCGGAACACGCGAGCAAAGCTGAACCATCTAACGACCAATCTAAATCCGAAACGGCTTCGGTGAACACATCTTCGAGCTCAAACACGTGCGAGACACCGTGCGCGTTGTACTCGTCCATTTTCTCTTCGTCTTCGTCGTCCGAGAGAATGATTTCAGTCGTAGGCGGAGGTGGCGTTGATGCACCATCTCGTCCCTCTTCTTGTTTTTGTTCTTTTTCAATGCTCGCTACTCTATCTGCCACGGATCCTCCTTTCTTGTGTTGTTTTTTCTCGTTTCCTTCTTCTTCCTCTTCTTTTTGCTGCTGGCTAATATCATTCGTAGCGGCGCGCTTCTCGCTCGTCGCTTCTTTCGCCTCTTTGTTCTTCTCCTTCTTCTTATTTTTTGCCCTATTATCCATACCATTCTTACTCCCAAACACAATCACTCGTATTGTTCCATCTTCTCTTCCAACTGCTAAACACCTAGGAAACATCACGCTCCATTTCATCACCGTAACTTTCGCCAACGTCGCGTGGTCGCCGTCCGCGTACCCGAGAAACCGCAAGTCGTCCTCCACGTCCAAGAATATATCAGCGTTGTTGTTCGTTTCCGTCGTGCTCGCGCGTATCCCTCGTTCCACGCGTTTCTTCGCTTTCGCGTCGTCGTCGTTTTCGTTCTCGTCTGCATTCTTCTTAGTAACGCTCAACTCTTTCATTTTCTGCACGCTTTCTTTCATCTTCACGAACGATTTACTCGACACGTCTTGCAACAAAGTGCCCGCTTTAAACGTCGTCTCTTTCGCGTTCTTTGCAAAAATCTCTCTGTTTTCTTTCGAGAAGAGTTTCTTCATTCGTTCGTTCATCGTCGCGTTTATGGGTGTAAAGCTCTTCTTCTTCGTCGTCGCGTTTTCTTCATCAGCATAATCAGCTTTACTCAAACTTTTCGTCGGAGAATCGTTCACGACGACCGTTCGGTCCAATTCTTCTCCTTCTTTGTCTTCTTCTTCGTTGTCTTCCATCTTAACGCTACTCATCAGTCCTCCTCTGCTCTTCCTCCTCTTCGTTTTGCGCTCTTTTATTCTTCTTCAGAGAGAGAGAGAGTTACAGAGTTAGAGTTAGAGAGTGAGAGTGTGAGAGCGTTGATTTTGGAACACAGACACCACCAACACCAACAACTTTTAGTGTGCCGCCACACGCCTAAAACAGAGAACAAAAAGAGAGACTTTTCGTACAGACAGAGAAAAGGCGAGAAAGAGGAGAGGAATATTTTTATTCGCAGAAGAAGAGAGAGAGAGAGAGAAGAGTTTTGAATTTTTTTTTTTTTTTCCGGACAAATGCAGAGAAAACAAACGCAGAGACGCATGAGAGAGCGAGAGATGAGACTGGATGATTTTTATTAGATTTTTTTTGGAGACGAGACATCACGCATCAACAATATATCATCATCATCATCATTTTCATCGAGAGCATCACTTCTTCCCCTGCACGCTCTGCACCGCGTTTGCCGCGTAATAATAATACTAAGAATAATACCATAATAATAGCACGAACAACACACTTTGAGTTTTAGAGACAAAAGAAACGCGATGTCGTCGACGATTTATACTCCGAGTACTGCGAGAATGATGATGACGACGTCCAAGACGATGAAAACGAGAGAATCAAACACTTCTTCTTCTTCTTCTTTAACTTCTTCTTTAACTTCTTCTTTCTTTCCGACGAGAGGAGGGAGAGCGTCGTCGTCGTCGTCGTCGATGCGAACAAAAGCGATCGACCCGCAAGTCGCGCTCGCGGTGGCGCAACAAAACCTCTCCTTGGCTTTAGTTTTAGGCGCGGAAGGCGTTCTGAATTCCCAGCGCATGCCTTCTGATTTTATCGGACGACCGGATTTGCCAAAACTCGCGCCAGGTATCGCCGGGTGCGCTACGGCGTTCGCGTTGATTAACAGCGATAACGACGTCGTCACGCCAATTGGGTTAGCGGTTGGCGCGTTGGCGTGTTTATACGTGATTAAAATTGAGTTTGATAGATTGAACGAAACGAAAGACGATCCGTTAGATTGGCCGGGACCGAAGGTCTTTCCCGGCGGTTTGTTGGTGTTTGGATTGTTGCAGTTTCTCACCAACGCGCAAGGATTCGTGAGAGAGATGTAAAATTGATGATTTAATTTGATTGTATACGTTTCGTACTCTTTGATGAATGTGTGATAAAATTACAATATAGTTGTTGTTTGTCGTTTGTTGTTCGTGTTTTGTTGTTGTTTGTTGAGACGCAGAGGAGCAGATAAAAGCGTTTACGAGCTTCTCTCCTCCTCCATCTGCGCTTTCATCGAAGCGGCTTGGATAGCCTTCTTCGCTCTTTCCTTCGCCTCTGCCGCTTTCTTCTCCGAATTCTCTTTCGCAGCTTTCTCCAAGTAGGCGTTATACGCCGCGTGCGCTTCCGGAGAATCATTCTCCCCCGGTGCTATCATTGTTTCTTCTGGTTTCGCGCACGACACATTGCACCCCTCGCAACCTCCACAGTTGTTCACCTTACACGACGGTATCGTCGGCATGTTTGGTGTTCCGGTCACCTTCCCATCCTCAATCACGCAACAGTTCGGATCCCCAAGCGACTTGACGCAGTTCGTCGTCGAATCTTGCAACGTTTTACACTCCATCCCGCAGCACCCGCAGCACATCCAGTTCGCGCACGAGTTGAACGAATCCGCGGCGTAGCAACACGGCTTGCACTCGCCCAACCATCTCGCCGGCGTTTCCTCGTTCGCTTCCGTTTCTTGATTCCAATCTCTCAATCTTTTCGTTCCCCAATAGCAATCCTTGTACATAACCTTACATATATCGTTCCAAAAGAAACACAAATAAAGTTTACGCAACGGCGCGCCGAGCGGCGCCAGCCACTTCTTCGGCAACGCGCACGGGTCAAACTTCTTCCCGCTATCCGCGTACATCGGCAACGCTAATCGTTGGTACCGATCTTTCGGTAATTCCCCTCCCGCGTAGGCAATATCGTACTGCTCTGCAATCATATCTGGTGCACTGATTGTTTTGATCCATTTTCTCACCGACATGCGTCCGTGCGAGACGTAATCTTCCGCGCCCGGGAAGGTCAATTTCCTTCGTCTGTGTTGAGCGGCATCGGCTAAGCAACATCCGACGCCGATCATTATGCCGACGAATAAAATAACGCCGAAGCAGATGAAAATGATTTCTCCGGTTTCCACTTTCACGCCTTTACCGAGATCTGCTAATAAGGCTCTCGCGTGACCGCTCATCTTCTTCTTAACTTCTTAACTTTAACTTCTTCTTCTTCTTCTAATTAGAGTAGTGGAAGAATCGAATCTTCTTTCAAACGATCACTAATCCCCCGGGACGAACAGAGAAATTACCTTCTTTTGTTTTTGCGATCTTTATTCCTCAATACTCCAACAGCAGAGAAAAAGCTCTTTGATATATACGTGTGGTCCACTCTTCTTCTCGTCGTCGCTTTCAACGAGAGAAGGAGCGTGACAGCGAAAACAGCGAAAGCAGCAAAAGCGCTTCTCGTGGTTTGTGTGTCTCTCTTTTGAAGAAGAGATGGTGATCTCTCTGTCCACAAAAGAAGGTGGCACGTTTACTTATTTTAGGGTTAGGAACCCTAAACATTTTTTTTTGCCTCTTTTGCTCTCTTTTTCTCTTTTATGCCTTTTTCCCTTTTTTCCCTTCAAAATTGGTACTTACAAAAAGAATGAGAGCGTTTAATAATAAAGAGAAAGAAGAAGACCTCTGAAGGAAATGAGACGATCGGAGAGCGCTCTCAACGTGAAAGCACCCGCAGTTGGTGGAGCAGTCAACGCGTTTTTACACTCCGGGTGTGAATACGGTGCGTTGTTTTGTGTGTTGTTGTTTAATTAATTATATCTCTCGGTTCGTTTTTTTTTACCCGCACTTTTCTTACTTCCGCAAAAATCATCGTCTGCGGCTTTTGTCGTATCTTTACAGACGAACAAAAGCAGTGTTTTGCTGCTTTCGTTTTCCTCTCTCTCTCTCTCTCCCTTCTCTCTCTGTGTATGTGTGTTTATAGTCCTCTTTCCTGCGCGTGCGATGATGATTCCACATCAAAAAAGAAGACGAGAGAGAGAGACACTTTTTCCGTAGAAGCAGTTAAAAGTGAACAAACAAACTTTCTGATTGAATACCCAATTCGCTGACATCTTTTCTCTCTTTTGTCTCTCTCTTTTTCTTCTCACATCATCCTATGTCGTCGTACTAATGAAAAGGCATATTCCAAGAAAAATCAACGAAAGATGAGGACGCGTACTGCGTGTTCGTGGACGATGCGGTTCCCGGGAAGTTTGCGGATGCGGTGTTTTGCATATTCGACGGCCACGCCGGGAAGCTGAGCGCGACAAAGTGCGCGGAAGAATTTTTACAGCGAATATGCGACGCTTTGCCAGAAGACGAGAAGCCGAGCACGAGTAGCGGTAAAAGAAAAGAGAGCAATAATAATAATAATAATAATAATAATAATAGAAGAAGGAGCAGCGCGGATAATCTAAGATATCACGATATTTTATTGGACGATAGAGAAAGCGCCAAACGAGTGTGGCCGAAATCGTTAGAGCAGGCGACGAGAGACGCGGCGGCGAAGATTAACCACGACATGCGAGTAACTGGAAGAGATGGAACGACCGCGTTGGTTGTTATGATTAAAAGAGCATTAGACACAAACATCGCGTACGTGAAAACAGCCTGGGTGGGGGATACGCGAGCGGTGATTCGATATAAAAACAGAACGTTCAATTTGAGCGAAGATCACACAGCGATGAATTTAAACGAACGCTCGAGGATGGGGCAGTATTACAGAGCTCGCGCGAGAAAAAGTCGCGTTTTGAAGCAAAAAGCGGACGAGTTGAAATCACCTAAGAGCAGACGAAGCCGAAACGCGAGTGTGGATGATCTTCTCACGGATTCGGATAATCCGTCCATCGAAGGCGGTTTAGCCTTTAAAGAGTGGCAAGAGAAGTCGCAAGCAGAAAAAGAAAAATCAATCAGAGGTGGATCAGAAATGCTCACGCGATTTGCCGGTGGAAGAAGAGCTTCGGAGGTGCTCAAATCTCGCAACGATAGCTTTACGCAAACCTCGGAAGCGGTGAGAGAAAGAGAACACGAGGGCAGGAACACGCCGCCACCGATAACGACGAGTTCTACCGGGAGAGATACAATAAAAATTCCAAAGAGCAATAGTGGCACAAACCTAAACAATATAGTAGTAAAAAGTGTCGTAAAATCGACTTCGGGGAGCGATTTAACCCAAGCCCAAGGTGCCGGAAACGCCGCGGCAAAACTCGCGGATTTATCTTTGAAATTACCAAGAGAAGATGCCAGAAAAGAGTTAAAAAAGATGCATGCTAAATTCGAGGAGAAAGAAATTAAGAAGACGATACGATCGCTCGCGGCGGGAGTCACTCAAGACGATTCTGCTTTTTTGAATAACAATCATAGTGGCGAAGATTCGAGCACCAACGGGAGCAGCTCAGGGAGGAAGAGTTCTTCCTTACCGTACAGTTCCTCGAGCGAAGAGTTGGAAGATTCGCGTCTAGAACCGTCCACAACGCAGAATTTTGGCGGAGAAGAGAACGAGGACGACGACGACGACATCTACGCGACTTTGTTTCCATTCAAAATTGAAGACATACCTCGAGTGCACATCGATCGTTCCGGTCTAGTTTCCTCGATGCACTCGAGAAGAACGTCGTTCTTAGCAAGAATAGAACACGAAGAAACTGGCGGTTTGTCCGCACCAAGAATTGTCGCCCGAACTGGCGTATCCTGCGCATTCTCGCGGTCGATTGGTGATTCCGGCGTCGCTCGCGCCGTCATATGTACGCCAGAGTTCAGAGATTTCACCATCGCCTGCGGAGAACCGGCTCGGATAGTTTTAGCCTCAGACGGGTGTTGGGATGTGTTTACGAGCGACGAAGCGACGTTACACATTGAATCCTTGCGTGACGCCGATCACACGCGAACGAGCGATATTTCTACGAGAGGGGGAGGTTTCCACAACACGGCAACCGTGGACGCCTCGGTCCGAGGCGGAAGCAATCACAGCGGGAATAACATGAGCTCCGGGAAAGATGGGAGCGGAATGTACGCAGATTTAAGCGTTCGATTTGGCCAAAACTCCTCGTTTCAAGAGTCTGCGCCAGGTATACCTGCCGCCCAAGCGGCTAAGAAACTCGCGAAAGCGGCGAAGCAGAGAAGATTGTATCGAAGTTACCCTCCGGACGATATTACGGTTATAGTCGTCGATATCAACTTGGCGCATTTCGAAGTGATTGATCAACCCGGATGTTCGTGCGTGGTTTCATAAGTATGATAATACTTTTGTTTTAATACCTGTACTATTGTTTTTGTTGTAAACTACCTATTCCATGTTCAATACATAACTATAACTGCTACTATAACTGCTATTACTACTTAGTGCTAGATTAATAACTACTCTTCTGAAGGAGAAATTCGAAACACGGCGATTCTCTGGTCAGGAAACAAACTCTCAAACGGCGGGGGACTCGGTGGCGGCGTTTTCGTGCCACTTTTTCGAACTTCTTCACAAACTAACCCTTCTTTTTCTAAATTCTCAAAGAAATCCACGTCCATCCCATCGTATCTGTGTTTCGTGTGCGCGTAGAGCATGAAACCGCTTTTTGTCTTTCGGCATCTGGTTCGCAACAGTTTTGCGATGACTCGCGGTAATATTTTCACTCCAGATTCGTCGTACACGAGGTCCGAGCCGAGGAGAAAATCAACGTCAATCATTTGAGCATCGTAATCGTCTTTTACTTCTTCTTCTTCTTTATCTGATAGTATAACTTCGTTCCAATCCAACGACGTCGCGTAAATCTTCTCTCGTTCCTTCGACGATAATTTTCTCTTCTCTCTGTTCGAATCGAGTATCAAATTTAACCAATCCAGAGCACCTCCCGCTTCCATCTCTGTCGCGTGAAAAGCATCGATGGAGTCGCAAAATTTCCTCACGATCGTCATCGCCAGCCACCCGTTTCCACTTCCGAGCTCTAAAACTCTCACTCTCTTTTTTGTGCCGCTACTAAACAACTCTTCTGATTTTGAACAGAGAAAATCTTTCAGAGCGACGGCGGCGTCCCATCTCTTCTGTCCAGTCGTATTGAACGTGGTCGTTTGCATGTATAAAGCAGCGTCGCCGAGATAGAAGTAATTATCGTCGTCGTCTGAATCGTCGTCATCATCATCATCATTGGGTGGTGGTGGTGGTAATGGTGGTTCAAAAGACATGTGTATTCGCATTAAAAGTTTTGGATAATGAGGAGTTGTTCGTTACAAACACGGATATGACATGCGAGAGACATAATACGAATACTAACAACAACTAAGTATCGTCCAACTTCTCCAACACCCCCTCGCTAATCAACGGCTGCGCTTCTTCTCTCCTCAACAAGTGCACGGAGTCCTTCTTCAAATCGACGACGCCGTCTTTGAAATAAATCACGCCGTGATCTTTCGTACACCGCACTTGCACTTTATGCTCCTTGGGCGGATCCCGGTCTAAAATCAAGTTCATGTTAATACCTTCCTTCTTCCCCATGTATTTGTTCAGAATTTTCGAATACTCCGTGAAATAATCTCGTTCCGAGTGCGATAAATTTTCCGAGATCGAATCCGGTAAGCCGACGCCTAACGTCCATCGTAAACTCTGGATTCGTTTCACGCGTTCGTTGAGATAAATCATCAGTGCTTTCTTGTTGCGCAAAATCGAGTGATGGTGCGTTTGTATCGCCGCTGTTATTCCTTCTTGTTCTTCTTTTCCTGTGACTTGCTTCAACTTTTCCGCTAAAGATCTGTTTTCCTGATAATGCGCTTTCACTTCCTCTAGTATCGACCGCACGAGCTCGTCGTTATACGGTGGAATCGAGGACGGACTCGCGCTCGATTCCACGGACGAGGCGATTTCTTTCACCAACTCCGTGGCTTTTTTCCCGAATGATGTGGATGACATTTGTCTTCTTTATCTCATAAAAATAAACAAAAACGCAAAAAGCCGTCGTAGATGTATATATATTCTCTCTCTCTCTCTCTCTCTGTGTGTGTGTGTGTGTGTGTGTGTGCGTGAAAGAAGTCCGAAAAGCGTGAGCGAAAAGATGTTTACCAAACAGGATTCTGACGATTTTTTGAATAATTTTTCTCTGCAAAGAACAGACAAATCACACAAATTCTTCGTACGTAGTGTGTGTGTCTCGAGTGTCTACTGTGCGTGTGTTCATAATGTAATAGCGTACCGAGCAACTTTCTTTTAATTAGGCGTGAAATAAATATATATTAAGTGTTACAATCATTGTTTAATAATTACGCGGCAGACTTCTCCGAGGAGGACCCCGATAACAACGGTTCCTTCTCCAACGCCTCCCTCTCTTTCGCTTCTTGCTCTTTTTGCGCGATTTTCGCAAAGTTGTACCAAAAGAAGCCGACTAAGACGATCCCGTACCCGATCGCTTCGACGACCGTGACGACGTCGTGATACACCGCCATGCCGTATAAAATCAACAGCACAGATCGAGACATGGAGAGAACTTTCAAAGTCAACGACCCGGCGGCTTTGATGACCCCCAAGGAACACAGGTTGGTGAAGAAACCGAGACAGCCGGCCAAAGCGAAGAGGTGCGGTTGACCTTTCACCATTCCCCACGCGTCTTTATCTACCATATCTTGAAACTCCAAAGCCGCGCTCGCCACGAATAAGAAGAACAAAGACGCCGGGGAGATGAAATATAAACCTTCCCACATGGAAAAAGATTTATTGGCCAACAAAAACTGCATCCACGCGCTCTTCGCGGCTTCGCTCAACTCGGCGACGAGAATGCACGTAAAACCAACCGCGGTGAAAGAAACATCTCCCCAGGCAGCCATTAACGTCCCAACGACGATGACCAAAATCGATAAGAATACCCGAGTGTTGAACCTATCCAATCCCATACCAGTTAATAACGCGAACAACACCACCGGTCCCATCGCTTTACACATCTGCAAAAAACTCAGCGAGAGATAAAAGTACGCGGTATTCCCAGCCGCTAACGTCGTCGCTTGGAAAAACCCAATCGGTGACACCACCATCACGTATTCTTTCAAACCCATCTCAAACTTATCTTTTCCTAACTCGATGACGTTAAATTTATACAGCAACGCCGTCATCACCCATCCAAACGCGACTCCTAAGGACGAGAGGACGATTGGAAAATGGAACGGCGTGACCGATAAAATGTATTTGTTCAACATGATAATCCCAGCCGCGGAGGCTAAGTAACCCGCGCCGTAAAAGACGATGGACCAGACCATTGAAGTCGTGGATGCTGCCTTCATCTTTTAATACTATTATGTGATAATACGCGTCCTTATTCTCGTTCTTCTCTGAGGGAAAAGAAAGAATTTTTCCCTTTCTTGGGGCGCGGCCTTGTGCAACCCTAAATCACAGTATTGCTTTCCTTTTCGTCAGTTCGAGCAACTGTTCGAGCTTGGCGCACTTGGCGGTCAACGCGTCGACTTTGACGGTCAAACGAGATATCGCTTCGTCTTTCTCCTTTATTACCGACGACGACAACAAAGATGATTTTCGAGGATGGTTTTTTTCTTCTTCTTCTTCCTTTATCGTCGCTTCCTTTAGAGAGAGGAGCTTCGTCGTCGTCGTCGTCGTTTTGGTTTCTTCTTTGTCTTCTTTTTCTTTTTCGTCGTCGTTCTTCTCGTCGTTTGCGGATGACTGCGCGAGCCTTTGCTTGTGCGTATTTTGTTCTTGTTCTTGTTCTTGTTCTTCTTCTTCTTCAATCTCGTATTCGTCCGTCTCGCTGTTCGATTCTTCTTCTTCTTCTTCTTCTTCTCGGTCTCCGTCTCTTTCGTCCGGGTGGTCGAGAGACATAAAATCATCCTCCACGGCGGTTTTAATCTTCAACAAAACTCTCTCCGCCGCGTCCTTCTCGCTTCGTGCGACCGCGCTCATCTCCTCTCTCGTCAACTCGCACCGTATTTTTGGACTTCTCAACACTTTCGCGTTTAGAAGTTCCCAGTTTTCCAGTTTCCCTTTGAAGCTGTTTTTGATCGGGTAGTTGTGCATGGATATCATCCTCGCAGTATTCGAACGACGACTGAAAGAAGAGGAGGAGGAGGAACACGTAGTTTTCATTAAAATCTCCGCGCATAACACCCCGTCCGAGAAGTCTCTCGCGAAGTGCTTCTTCGGTTTCGATTGCAGGTTCAACCGGTCGATCCAGACGTAAATTTCCATTCGCTCTCTTTCCGTTATTTTTTTTAAAGTACTCCTAGAAGTCGTCATCGCGCGAAGAAGAAGAGTGGCGCGTACTTCAAACGGTACGCTCGCGCGTGAGCACTCGTTCGCGTTAAAAAAATGTGCGCCGCTGCTTTATCGTCAGTCCGGGTGTGTGCGTGTGATGTAATGTGACGTGTTTATTTTTAGCAACAACACATGTGAAGCATGCATGTTTGACTTTTTTTTTTTGTTTTTTTTCTGAGAAACGGCTTTTTCACAGAAGAGAAGACAAACGACTGCTCTTTCTGAAAATGCTTCAAAAATCATCATTTCTTCGGTCCGGTTGTTCTTTAAGAAGCACGACGACAACAACAAGAACAAGAACTCACTCAGAAGAAGAAGACAAAAGAAGAAGAAAAATGGACCCGCTGGCGACGACGGAACGTTTCGAGCGCGAATTCAGAGAGGCTTTGTCTTTTAACTCTTCTTTGTCTTCTTCCTCTGATAAAGTCGTTAAAACCAGAATCCAATTCGCTTTGGAGGCGGTTTTGTCTGCGACGACGCCTCGCGACGTTTACGACGCAAAAGATGACGAGCACTACCCTTTCGACTCAGACGAGAAAGAACTGGAAAAGATTGAAACTTTGGCGGAGTTTTTCTACCAGTGCGCATCCGTCGACCTTTACCCGCACGCGTTCGATGTGCGCTTGGAAAATGTCACAAACTCCTCGTCTAAAATGTCTTCAATAAGTGAAGAAACGAAAGCTTCGTTACGAAGCGCGTACGTGCGAAACAAAACAGAATTAACCAGAGCGTGCCGAACACTAGCGGAAATGGAAGACGAGAAAACGACGGAGCAATTGGAGAAGATCGAGTGGCGGATGAGTGCGGAGACGAGCTCGAGGATGCGACAGAACAGAGGACGACATCGAGAAGGAAGAGACGGACGGGAGGAGGAGGAAAGCGAAGGAGTAGGAGGAGACCGGTTGCGATACGTGGTGAAAGTAACCCTGAGAAGTGTGGGCGAGAAGAAGAAGAACGCGGCGGCGGCGAAAAGGAGGGTGGAAGTTTTCGAGTGTTCGTACGAGACGTTGAAAAAGCTGAGCGAGGACGTGGAGAAATGCCGGGAGAAGAGCGAGGACGCTCGAGCGAGACGGATTCGACGGTTCGTGAAACGACCGACTTGATGTAATAATAGAAGATTAAATGAATAGAGAGCGCATAGAAGAGAATAAGTTAGACGACGAATAGCGGCGAGTATACCAGTTTTTAAAGCATATTTATAATAACGTAAATTTTCCTCTTCTTCTTCTTCTTAACCGAGCGCGTCCGGAAACACGACGTAGTGCAAAGTCTTCACGATAATATACGTCACCGTAAACGCGACGAAATATCGCGAACAAAACGTATCAAACACCTCCAAAATCTCTCTCGTTTTTCTACTCACCGTTCCGTACACTTTCAAAGGAATCGCTATCACGCTCGCGCCTTTTCTAAATTTCGCGATGCCGCTCGTTTCGTCCGATCTCTCCTTGTCCTCTTGCGTCGATTTAATCTTCTCCATTTCCGTCGCGTACCGGGTGCTAATTTCCGTCGTTTTCTTCTCTCTCTCCGACGCGCTCATGTTTGCATCCAACATTACTTTTTTCGTCTCTTCCATCTGTTTCGTCATCAACTTCTCAAACTCTTCCTCTCTCGCTTTTCTCACGTCGCCCGGGCTCATAAATCCGAGCAAACCGCCCATACCTCTCGCCACCAATCCTACGCTCAAATCGTGATAGATGGCTAAAATCGCCACAACTTTCGTGCTTCCCAACAAGATAAAATTCGCGCCGACGACAAACACCACCCCGGCTAAATACGTCTCCGACGTCTCGTGTCTCGGCAACACCCACCCTAACCCTTTCGTTTGGACGAACGGTATCGCCGTTTCTCTCACGAACGATTCCAACACGCACAACTCCGTTCTGACGCGAATCAACACGTCGTTAATCAGCGGTCGATAATTTTCAATGTTACTATCCCCAGCCAAGGAAAGTGCGAGTCTTTGACCGACTCGAAAGACACCATCGGATGCTGGACAGACTGGCGAGAAGTTCGCGAACGGGTCGATGGATTGTTGCGAACTCGCGGCGAACGCGTTTCCAGCCCCTTCAAAATTTTGGAGGAGGAAACCACTCCCATTTGTACCAGCGGATACGCTGTTGATATCTGTGGTCAATCCAACGTACCCAACAGTCGTTGTCATCACCATCATCCTTGTCGCTGTATTTAACGTCTCGGTATTAGTATTAGTATTACTTCTCCCAAAATCTTCCTTTTCTTCCGAGAGGAGGAGAATATCCAGCGGGTCGAAGATATTCGCATCCTCATCGTCGCGAGAATTGTCTTCAACAGAAAAATATAAATGTTTCCCCGCTCTTCTCGTCACCATCGTCCTCCTTAAAGCTTTAGTATTCTTTAAAACGCTTCCTCTCGATCTCGTTTTCGTCGCGTTACCACCGGGGAGTTGAACTCGCGTCCTCGTAGGGCACGTCGTCGTACACGGCATCATCTTTCTTGATGAATACTACTCCTACTACTCTTAATAATTTAACAATAACAATACAGTGACTCTGTTGTGCGTAATAAAAAAGGAAGCAAAATCGAGACAAAAACAACAGAGACAAAAAAACTTTTTTTTCTTTCTTCGAGAGAGAGAGCAAAAAAAAAAACCAATTAATTTCTCTCACGCAACAAAAAAAAATGAATGCATTCGTCAGACAGAAGAAGAGACACACACGAGAGATAAAAAAATGACGTTGATGAAAGAAGAAGTTCCTCCTCCTTCGGCGGAGGAGTGCGCGAGAGTGTGGCAACTGGAGTACGAGACGCAGACGAGGAAATCTGTGGACGCGTCTTCGAGAGGAGGGAAAGGAGGAAAAGAGAGGAATGGTAGCGGTACTTTTAATAATGGAAAGAACTTTCACGAGGCGGCTGCCGTGGAGGCACTGATGACGATGACGGAGAGAAAAACGACGCACAAAGGGATATCGATCACGTGGCGAAACCTAACGTATACGGTCCAGATTGGCAACAATAAGAAACAGAAAACGAGTAAAAAAGTTTTGGACGACATGACGGGCGCGGCGATGCCGAGACATTTCGTCGCGTTAATGGGTCCGACGGGAAGTGGGAAAACGTCTTTGCTCAACTGTCTCTCCGGTCGAATACCGAAGAAAGACGGGACTTTAACCGGGGAGATTTTAGTCGACGGGAAAGCGAGGAACGAGAAGATTTATCGAAGCAGACAAGTGGCGTACGTGATGCAAGAAGAGTTGTTGTTCCCTCACTTGACGGTGATGGAAACGTTCATGTTGCACGCGAAGTTGCGCTTGCCGCAAAGCATGAAGATCGAAGAAAAGACGAGGTTGGTGAGAAGTTTAATCTTAGAGTTGGGGTTAAAAGCGGTGGAAAATTCAAAGATTGGAAGACCTGGGGGCTTTCCGAGAGGGTTGTCCGGTGGAGAAAGGAAGAGAGCAAACATTGGCATAGAAATGGTGGCAAATCCAGAGGCGTTGTTTTTGGACGAGCCGACGAGCGGGCTCGATTCTTTTCAAGCGCAGAACGTCGTCAGAGCGTTGCAAGATTTAGCCGCGCACGGAAGAACGGTCGTGTGTACCATCCATCAACCTCGAAGTTCTATTTTTAAGTTATTCGACCAACTTTTGTTAATAAGCGAAGGGAAGATGTTATACATTGGCGATTCCGAGAAGGCGGTGGAGTACTTCGCGAAGTTATCGTTCATGTGTCCAGATTTGACGAACCCGGCAGATTTTTTCATGGACATTACGAGCATGGATCGAAGATCAGAAGTGGCGGAGAAAAATAGCAGAGATCGTTTACGATTGTTCGCGAATAAGTGCGAGGAACGAGAGTTGGGCGAGAACGCGGTGAAATTAGCAGGCGCGATGAACTCCTCCTTGTTCGGAAACGGAAACGCCGGCGGCGGCGGTAGTGGTAGTAATAATAGTAAAAATAGAAAGAAGAAAGGAGAAGACAACACTCTCGTGAACGAGTACCAAGGACGAGGCGCGAATTGGTTTCAACAATTCGCGTTACTCATGGACCGCTCGTTGCGCGAACAGAAACGGAACGTGATTGGCATATTCGTTCCAATCGTCATCGACGTCATTTACGCTTTAATTCTCTCCGCATTGTACAGAGATTTAGGAAAAGATCAACAAGGCGTGCAAGACAGAATCGGGTGTTTGTTCTTCATATGTTTGAACGTTGCGTACACGTCTGCACTCCCTGCGATTAACTTGTTCGCTGGAGAAAAGGCAGTCATAGGGAGAGAACGCTCCTCCGGCGCGTATTCGTGTTCCGCGTATTACATTTCCAAGTACATCGCGGAACTTCCAAAACTGTTGCCGAGGTTGTTCTTCTGCGCGTTGGTGTATAACGTCGTCGGGTTCCGCGAAGGCGCGGAATACTTTTGGACGTTCGTTTCCATCATAATCTGCGAAGCGTTGGCGGCGCAGGCGTTGGGCATTTTCATGGCGGCGTCGTTACCGGTTGGCGCGGCGTTAGCCTTAGGACCGGCTTCGATTACCATATTCACCTTGTTCGGCGGCATTTACTTAAACGTCGATTCCATCCCGAAAGGCGCCGGATGGATAAAATACATCGATTTCATTTATTACGCGTTCTCCGCGTTAGCAGCGAACGAGTTTGGCGGCGACGTGAAATTTACGTGTGTAGAAGGAGAAATTCGGTGCTTGGAGAACGGGAGAGAAATTCTGGAGTTGTATTCGTTCGAGAACGTGAAAGTCGGGACGCAAGTCGGCGCGCAGTTTGGTTTGCAGTTGGGCATTCAATTTTTAGCCTTTTGGTTCTTGAAGAGAGGTCAAGAAGCGTACATGGCGTTGAACATCCCCCGAGAGGAGGACAATAAAAGCGTGAATAGTGATGACGATGCTACCGTGAATACGAAAAAGAGAGTGACCAACGCGTAAATAATATGAATTTTTTACCAAGTATTATTGTTCAAAGCTACTAATTATGCTGCTAGTATTATCAATCATCATCGATTTTGCACTTCCATTTGTAAATGCCGCAAAGCGTTCATGGCCTCCTTCGCCTCCTTGGAATCCTCGCCCACTCCTTTCCTGGCCACATCTAAAGCTCTTTGCGTCACGTTCATCGCGTCCGAGACTTCGCCGAGCTCAAACATGACCCGTCCTAAAAACAGCAACGAACTCACGCCGTCTTTTAATCCTTCGGGATCGGTAGAGCTCAATCGACAGTCTGCCGCGGCAGAAAACGCCAGAGCAGCTTGCGTGCGTAACTCCCGATCGAGTTTTCTCGCGTCGTCCGATTTTCCGTTCTTCCCGACTTGATAAAACATCGAGCACGCGAGCATGTGCAAAGCGACGCCTTGCGTGCTCGGATCGTGCGCGAGAAACCTCGACGCCGTTCGTAAAGGTCTCGACGCTTCTTTGTATTGATCAAAACCGAAAAACACTTGTCCCAACGCTAATAAAATAGAACCGACGGCTTCGCATCCGTCTACTTCCTCCTCGCCTTCCGCGCCTTTCTTAATTTCCCAGTTATCGCCGATTTTCACCACGGCTTCGTACGTCCCGACTTCGATTTCGTCGCCGACAAACGGATCTCGCGGCGCGCCTACTAACCCATTTTTCTTGTTGCTGCTACTACTGTTGTTATCACTATCCTCTTTCGTCGTCGCATCTTCTCCGTTTTCTATGAAATCAATCACGTCTTTGCTCACGCCGTCTTTCTTCTTCCCGTTTTTACTTCCTCCTCCTTCCTCGTCGTCGTCGTCTTCCAACAGCGCTCGGTGCCAAGACACGCCCTCGTCGTCAAACTTAATCCTTTTAATCTCCCCCAAAGTGTAAAATCCAGGCAATTCCACCGCCCCAGCCGTGGCTGCCACCGCTCTTTTTAACAACTTGGTCGCGTTCATCTTATCCCCGGCCCTGACGCACGCCTGCGCCGCGCTATCAATCGCTTGACTTAACTGCGCCGGATTGGCGTCTCGCCTCGTTCCGTGCGCTTCTAATCTCGCGCACGTCTCCACGAACTTTTTCGCTCGATACAAAGCCGACTCTTTAAACTTGCCTCTCGCTTCAAACCCGTTCGCTCGTTCCCCGCAATACGACGCCGTCGCGTTCAACAACTGCACGTCCGACTCCCCGTTCTCCTCCGCGACGACAATTCTCTGCTTCCAATACTCCATCACTTTTTCCCACTGCTCGAATCGCTTCCTGTGTCGATTGAACAAGCACTGGTGTAAAATCTTCTCGCTCAATTCCACGATGTTCCCGTATTCCTCGATCGCTTTCGCCGCGCCTTTGTAGTGATTTTCCGCTTGGTCCAGTTTCCCCAGTTTCGCCTCAATCGCGGCGACCCAGGTGAACGCGTCTCCTAACTCCGGATTGTTCCCGTCTAACAAAATTCTCATGTATTCCGGAACGTCCTCGTCGAAGTGTTTGGCTAAATACACCGCTCTTTGAAACACCGCCTCGGTGAGTTGCGCTACCGGAGGGCCGAGTTTAAACAACATCGCTCCGCAGTTCATCGCGTACTTCGACGCCACTCTCGGTCTCCCCGATTTGCTGTATTTGTCGCACGCGGCTAAGAGCATGAGCGCGCGTTGGCGATCGAGCGCGTTCGGGGGGATTTGCATGATCGCTTCCGCTATTTGATCCATTTTAGTATCTTTCTTCTTCTTAGTAGTGTATTAAGAGTAAGAGTCGTAAGAGTCGTAAGAGTCGTATTTATGACGATTATGTAGAGGACGAGATGGAGAAAATTTTGGCTTCAATTAAAATTGCTCTCGTCTTTTTTTTTCCTCTCTTACATTTTCTTCAAAAAGGAATAAACACACATCAGGAGAGGAATAAATAATAAAAAATATGGACAGCGAGAAGAGATGTAATACTACTACTACTACTACTCGTTTAATAATAATAATACAAAGATGATGATGATGATGATGCGATTATATTGTTTTTGGCATTTTTCTCACGCAGTAGGAGCAGGAGCAGCAGACGCCAAAGATGCTCTTCGCATGACGTCTTTGGTTTCGTACCGAGTCAAACGCGCTAACGAGTCCAAAAATTTTTCCTTGGTTTTGCGAAGCGCCAAGCGGAGTTCTAAGACGTCGCCCTGCGCGACCGCGGATTCGGTTTTTGCGCTCACTAACGCGCTGACGTGAGAGTGTAAAGCTACGTTTGTATCTTGCAGCTCTTTTTGGCACCGATCGAGCTCTTCCCTCGCTTTCATGGCTTCTTCGTTGGCGTCTCGAATTTCTTTGTCGGCGCGTTTTTGCAAGTCTTTGCGTAAATCGGTGGCGAGCATGGTCGTTTCTTGCACGACGGAGACGAGTTGGGATTTTAAACTCTCGATTTCGGTTTCGCATTTGGCAAGTTCGGTTTCGCAGGCGGTTCGTTCCAAGTCGCGTTCGGATTCTATTCTATGAATCATAGCGTCTGTTTTCTCTCGCTCTCGCGAGATTTCCTCCGCGGATTTTTTCACGACGTGTTCCAACTGAATGATTTGCTTCTCTTTCTTCTCTAGCGTGGTCTTCAATGCGGCGATTTCTTCCGCGTATTTCGTCGACATCGCCGTCGTTGTCGCAATTATGCTGTTGCTCGTTTCGAGAGATGCGATATTTTCATCGTTCGCCTTCTTCTCCTCTTGTTTGTTTCTCAAGGCGACCAACGCGGCTTCCAAGCTTTGCGTTTGCTCTTTTAAACCTGACGATTCCATCTTTGCCTGCGCGAAATCAGCCTCTAACCGTTCTAATTTACGCGTCTGCGTTTCTAACGCGCGACTGGATTCAAACGCGCTCTTCTCGATGTCTTTTTGTCCTTCTTCTTTCACTCTCAATTCGTCTCGCATGGCATCGATTTTCCTCTTCAATTTCTCCGTTTCCTCTTCGTGTTGCGTTTCGAGTTCGACGCGGTCTCTCGTCAACTCGTCGTTTTTCCTTCTTAAATCTTTCGCTTCTTTTCGTAACGATTCCAAGACGATGGTCGTTTGTCTTTGTTGTTCTGCTAACGCTTTTTCTCTCGCCACGGCTTCTTCGTTCGTCACGCCGTTTGCGATTATTGTATCCGCTCGGTTATTCGCTAATTCAGGCGTCGAACATTCGCCGATGGGCGACAGATACGAAGTCGTCGATAACGAGCGCTTCACTTCGGACGTGTTGAATTTTCGTAGCGGCGATGCACTCGACGAGACTGGCGTCGTTGTTATCGTTGTTTTTTCTTCTCCAAGCTCTTCGTCGAACCCGGACAAATCTTGTTCGTCGCCGTTCGCTGCGAATGATGATGGTGGTTCCGTTTTCTCATTATCATTCGTCGTTGTCGTCGTCATATTCATCGCGAACGGATTCGTATCGTTATCATTCTCCATACCGCTCGTATCATTGTTCGCCATAAACGACGCCGACAAATTCGCGCTACTTATAAACGACAATTCCGTCATATCCATTTCAGAACGTCTCGACGCTCCGCCTTTCGTCCAGTTCTTCAACCACGTCATTCGCACTTTACACCTCACACGCGTCACGCCGTTGTCCATTCGCATCTCGTGCGTCGTCTCGAACCCGTGTTCGCTCAGAGCGCTCGTGTCCGCGCAAAACTTGCTCGCATCCAAGATTCCTCTTGCGAACGTCGTGCTGTTCCCGCAGGCTTGTAACTTGACGTTGTACGCTTTCGGCTCGAACTGTCCAGTGTGTTCTCGGTATAAAGTCACGATTTGCGTCAGCTTGTTGTTGTTCGTATTTTCTTCAGTTTCCTCGCTCGTACTCAAAAAACTCGCCGAGTTCGTGTTTGCATCGACGAAACTTTCGCTCGTGAGTGACACTTTGGCGCCTCTGGTGAGTAAAACTCTTACAGAAAACACGTTTTGTGGGAGATTGATACACTCGATGTCGTAGACATCGAAGCGGAATTTCAACTGTTGCTTCGATTTTCTCTCCTTGTGCTTTTGCAGTTTCGCGAACATTATTCGTGTTGTTTTTGCTCGCGATCAGAGTACAAACGCTTTTCTTAACTCTGCGTCGACGATTTTCACGAGATTAGTGTGATACTACGAATACTACTGCTTAAAGAAAGCGCAATACTACACGTTTTTATGTATCAGATGAGGCAAGATTTGTGAGAACAAATTCAAAATTCTCCACTTGTTTGTTGAAGAGATTTTATTAAAATGAACATTTCGGACGAGGAATACGAGGAGTTAGAATCATATTTCCAACTCAAACTTAAGGATAAAGAAGAGCAACTTCGTCACGCGCTCCAAATCCGGTGCGAAGCGGAAGAGAAGGCTTTTTTTGCGGTTTCAAAAGTGGACGAGATTAGGGGAAATTGTAAATTAGAAATCGAGAAATGGCGAGAGAAAGCAGAACGCGCGTTTATGATTACCGACGATATCGACCACGCGAAGTGGAAGGAAGCTTTGATAAAGTTTGATTTGATCGATATTGATAGTGAGGATGATGATGATACGAATAATAAGAAGAAGAGAGGGAGTAATGCTACTAAGTTTAATTTGAATTCGATGGAGTCTCTGGCGGAGTTCAGGTTTGAGTTTCAGTCGAACGTTTTACTGTTGAAGAAGACGAAAGAGGAATATTTGCGGATGGAAAAGACGCTTTCAGCAATGGAACAAGAAAATAGAAAGTTATTCTTAAAACTGAAAGACACAAACGCTCTGTTGAAATCTGTGCGAGAGGAAGACTTATCGGACGCGACGAAACGGAACGAAGCGTTACGACGAGAAAATTTAACCGTATCGCAAGAGTTGGCAAACGCGAGCGCGAGTTTGAGCGAAACGAAAGCGGAGATGATGAAATGGAAACGGACGGCGGAGATGTTGATGAAAGAGGAAGAAATAGTGAAAGCAGATATATTCGACGACGAGAACGAGGAAGGGAATGGTATTACATTTGGTGGGAAGCAATTGAGGATGCGCAAAATGGAACTGAGTTTAGAGAAGGCGTGGGTCGCCAAGGAAGAGTTGGAGAAAAAAGTGAAACGGTTAGAAAGTGAAGTTCGAAAGGAAAAGGAAGAGAAGGAGAGGGCGTTGAGAAAGGAAGAAATCGCGAGCGCGGCGTTAGCGGCGTGTTCGGTACCTTTTCCTCCTTCTTCTTCTTCTAAAACGACGAAGACGACGCAAACATCGGCGGAAGCGAAACATGTCGTTAAGCTTTCGGCGGCGTCTCACATCGCCGAGCTCGAGAAGAAGATTGAACAATTGGAACGTCGAAACGAAATTCTGACCGAAACGCTCGAGAAGAGCGAGTACGAGTACGCAAGAGAACTCGCTTTGGTTCAATCGGAGCACGAACGAATGCTCGCAGTAGTTTCGAGAGAGCATTTGGTTTGATATTCTTATTTCCTCGCGCGCGCACGTACAGTAGTAGCATTAGGTGTTTGCTTTTTAAAGCAGCAGTAGAAAAAATAAAACGCGCGATACTCTATCAGGATTTGTATCCGTGGTACCTCACAGAAACTCGTGGATGTGCATGTAACAGTGTCCAAAGTAACAATAGTGACGGACGATAACAACAATTTTAGAAATAAGAGTATCAAACGGAAAAGTGCGCCAAATTAATCACCGCTTCCAACGTTTGCTCTCCAATCCACGACGCTCCGGGTTTCACCTTCACTGGCTCATCAATCGCCGCCGCTTCCACGCACACCATTTCCTTATACTCCTCGTCCCCGAAATCGCCCATACTCTTCGCCTTATCAATCCATGGATTCCACACCACCGCGTCGTTTAAATTCTTCGTGGTCATCGCCACCCCTCTCGTGTGTTGCGACAACACGCCTTTGTCCTCCCACACTCGATCGATAATCTCCAACCTTTCCTTATCTACCAAAGCTACGTTCCTTCGGTAAATCCTATCGACTTCCTTATCAAACCTAATCTCTTCCTCACCTTCCACGCACTTCTTTCCGTCTTCTAACGAATCCGTATATCTCACCCCGTTTAATCCTTTCACGGCGATATCGGTAATACTTTTCGCGCCGAAATACGTGTGCAACGCCGTCGTAAACTCAAACGCCTTCTCGTCTTCGTTTATAACCTCTAACTTTGTGTTTAAAAACTCTTTCTCAATAGACACGGTATAGTTTAACTTAAACTTATACGGAAACTCTTTCATAGTCTTTTCCGTGCTGGATAAAGTAAACGTCGCTTTGGCCAACAATTTTTCTTCATCCACTTCGGATCCAACGAATGCCCACGTCGCATTCCGAGCGAACCCGTGTTGGTTCGTGCACTCTCCGAGCTTCCCAAACTGCGGAAAACATATCGGAATCCCTCCTCGAATCGGTTTCGTTCCGTCTAAAATTGCTTTCTTTGATACGAATAAAAACTCCGGTTTCGTTTTAAACACTTCCAAGTCCGAGAGCGATCTCCAGCTCGCCACGTGCGCGCCAAAGGCGTAGATCGTGCACTCGAACTGCGCGTTTGAAAGAATCACTCCTTCGAACGAGACTCCCTCTTGTTTTCGGCCCCCGAATGGAACGCACGAACATTTTGAGGTTTTACTTTTCGGTAAAGGCCCACCCATCTTCGCGTTCTGTGCGTGTTTGTGTGGTGCGCGTGTGACTGTGCGTTCTCCGTTGACTTTGATGCGAGACGCGTCTGAGATTACAGTGGAGCGATTGGATTCGTTTTCCCCCAAAGCAACACGCTTTGTTGTCGTCGAATCAACGAGAGAGAATACGATGCTACGCGGGGCGCACCACCAGGGGGGGACTTTCGTGAAGCAAAAGAACATCATCAAAACGAGGAGGCGTTTTACAACGACCTCTTTTTCTTCTTCGTGTTCTTCTTCGTTCGCGCCTCTGCGAGGCGCGAAATCATCGTCGTCAACGAACGCGAAGACAACGAAGAAGAGAACGAAGAAGGATGCGTTGAGCACATTTACGCGTCGCGTGAACGACCCCAAATTAAGAGAAAAAGTGAGGAGGCTCGCATCGTCTAAATCATCGTCGTGGTATTTCTCGCGCTCTTTTTCTTCTAAAGATGACGACGATGAGAGCGTGGATGACGAACCGCCACCGTTACCACCGCGTACTAAAGGAGGCGTTGTAACGAGAAAGAGTAAAGGAGAAGAAGACGAAGAAGAAGACAACGATGAAGAAAATAACATAGGCCCAAGGTTAATCCCATCGATTGCAACAGCTACGATCGGGGCATTTTTATTCGGGTACCATTCGGCGGTGATTAACGCGCCTTTAGCGTCGATTGCCTCGGATTTAGGCTTCGCGGAGAGCGACGGATTGAAAGGCGTCGTCGTGAGCGTGATGGTGTTGGGAGGCGTTTTGGGTGGGTTCTCTATCGCGCCGTTCGCGGATAAGTACGGACGGAAAAACGCGTTGGCGTTCGTGACGATACCTTTAGCCGTGGGTGCGTTGATTTCGGCAGTCAGTTGGGACGCGGCGTCGATGACGTTTGGGAGATTAATCACCGGGATAGGCGTCGGCGCGAGTTCACAAATCGTGCCTTTGTATTTAGCGGAGATCTCGCCGCCAAGTTTTCGAGGGACCGCGAACGGTTTGAGGAGAATGGCGTACGTTTTTGGGTGTTTGGCGGCGTTTCAATTGGCGGTGCCTTTAGAGGAAGCCGCCAACGGAGGCGACGGGTGGTGGCGACCGTTGTTTTCGGATTCAGTCTTTCCGGCGGTGGCGTTGGCCGTGACCGCGTTGGTCGTGGCGGTGGAATCGCCGGTGTGGTTGTTAGCGACGAGCGAGGAAATCGAGTGCGAAGTGGAAAAGAAAGAGATTGAGCGAGAATCGAGGCGGTCGTTAGGGGCGCTGATGAACATTCGAGGGAAAGCGGCGAAAGTGTGGCAAGAGAACATACAGAAAAAGGAAGAAAGTAGTAGTAGTAATAGTAGTAGTAGCAGTAGTAGTAGTATTGCTGCGAGTAGTAGTAATAATAGTAGTAGTAATAGCGAGAGCGCGGCAGAGGAGAATACGACTGTTGAAGACGACGACCGAAAGGAAACGAGTAGTAGTATTCGTAGTAGTAGGAGTACTATTGGTAATAGTACGAGCGCCGTTACGAGCGGCGGCGGCGGCAAAAAATTGGAGACGTGGTCGGAGATTTTCAAAGACGAAACAAACGTCCCTTCTTTGATTACAGGCGTTGGGTTGTGCGCTTTGGCGGCGTTTTCTGGATCAAACACAGTTATATTCTACGCGAAATCGGTGTTTAGCTCCGTCGGTTTGAGCTCGCCCGAGTTGTTGACGTGGGCGGTCGGCGTCCCGAACATTGTGGGCGGCGTTTTAGCGCTGGTTTTCACGGACAAACTCGGTCGACGACCTTTGCTTTTGTGGTCGTTCGGTGGAATGTCCGCGTGCTTAGTCGCGCTTTCTGCCGTGGACATTTACACGCACGGGGTACCGTTCCTCTCCGAAAACAACGGCGGTTTCGGAGGAGGCGCGTCGTCCATGACCACGTCGAGTAAATTCTTCAAGGCGAGCTTTTGCAACACGCTCGACCCGTCCGCGGTGGAAGTGTTATCACCAGAACAAAAAGCGAAGCAAAGAGGTAGTTTGAGCATCAACGAGGGTTATTTTTCGGACATTTTCAACGTCCAACAGTCCTCGTACTCTTCGTTTACGACGAAATCAATCATATGCGAAGACTTACCGGACCGCGAAATCGGCGGGTTAATCGAAGACGTCGCCATCCAAGGCCGCGATACCAAAAGCAACATCAGCGGCGAACGACAAGAACCGGAAGCTACGATTGCGCTCATATCCCTCCCGCTTTACGTCCTCTTCTTCTCCGCCGGCGCCGGCCCAGTCCCGTGGCTGCTCTACAACGAAGTCTTCCCGACTCGAATCCGCGCCAAAGCGGTGTCTTTGTGCACCGCCACCAACTACTTCTCCAACGCCATCGTCGGTTCTGCGTTTCTACCCGGCGTCACGTTTCTCGGTTTGGGCGGCACGTACGCCGGTTACGCGCTCTTAAATCTCCTCGGGTACGTTTTCGTGAAAGAACTCGTGTTTGAAACCAAAGGGATGAAGTTAGAGGACATCGAAGAGACGATGTTAGAGAAGTGGGCGAAGAATAAAAACGCGTCGACGTAAAAGAAGCGCCGGCGCTGCGCGTACAAATTGTAATGATCACATACATGTATACTTATTCGTATCTAAAAGGAGGAGTCTTGGTAGTATTATACAACACGCGTAAGCTATTTCGTATTCTTCCGATTTTTATAGAAGAGAGAAAGAGTTCCTTTATCAGTCCTGGCAGAGGCACACACGCATAACGTGTTGCACCGTTTACCCACGAAGACATCACCGCAGAGAAGAACAGTTTCTCTCACTCTCGACAAACAACGAAGAGCTATTACACTCGAGGAGGAGTGAGAGGAGGAAGAGACCGCGCGTCACCCGCGTCTTCTGTTATTAAACAGAAGACGACGAAATGGTGACGCGTTACCGTCCTCACGCGCTCGGCGGCGTCGCGTTGTGATCGATGCCGTGAATGTTACTCCCTCCTCCCCCGGGATATCTCCTCGTCCCGTTGTTGTTGTTGTTGTTATTATTACCAGGTCTTCTTCCGTACACGCCACTCCCGACGTCCCCTGGTTTGGTCCCGTACTTTTGCGATTGGTCCAACGACACGAGCGTTCGAAAGAACGCGACGAAGACATTCAGAATTCCCCAAAAGAAGTCCGCGAATATCGTCGCTCGAAAAAGAGGTCTCGACCTCGCCGTCGTTCCGGAGGACGAGACGTACTTCTGTTCGCCTCTTTTTGGTGGTGGTATTGGTGGTGCCATCTCGTTCGTCGCAGTACAATAACGCGCGTCCAAAAATGAAGGATTTCGAGAGAGATTTTGGGAAAAGAGAAAAAGAGATTTTTAGTTGAGTTCGTAAAAACGTCTTCTTTGACGAGACTTTTTCTCCTCCTCTTTTTGGCGGCGGCAAAGCACACATCTCTCTCTCTCCGCCGAGAGAGATGAAAAGAGTGAGAATGTCTGGAGGCGGTTTTGATGATGAAAAGAAGCGGAAGAAGAAGAAGACAAAGAAGAGTGGCAGCACGACGGATAATAATAACACGACTGGGTTCGTGACGTCCACGGTCTCAATATCTATCCCGTTACATCCGTCGAAATTGGGAAACCGGAAAAAAGGCGTCCGGGAACAACTCGACGCGAAAACGCTGAGACATCACGACGGCTTCGGCGGCGTGCTCGTGAAATACACGGATTTGAACATGAACGAAGAAGGAAATGGAGAAACTATTTTACCGAATTCCGCGTACGTGGAAGTGAAAGCGACGGTCAAAGCGACCGTGTTTGCGCCAAAAGTGAAAGCGGTGTTAATCGGGAAAGTGAACAAAATAGGACAGGACCACATCGGTCTCGTCGTCGGGAATATTTTCAACGCGTCGATTCCAATCGAGAATTTTAAGGAGAACATGATGTTCGACGAAACGAAAGAAGCGTGGGAGATTATCGAAGACGGCACGGAGATGCTCGAAGAGGAAGAGGAAGATCTTTCGGACAAGTCAGAGTCGATGAGCATGAAGGAGATTAAAGTAGGCGCGAGAGTGAAGTTTCGAGTGGAGAGGGTGAACAGAGAGGACGATCGGGTGGTGTTATTGATTGGGAGTTTGTTAGGGAAAGGGTGTGGACCAGTAGACCGTGGTAGTACTAGTAATAGCGAGGAGAGAAGTGACAACGACGAGGATGAGGATGTGGAAGCCGACGACGACGCCGGCGACGGCGCCGAAGACGAGGAGGAAGCCGAGCGCGATAAGAAACGAAACAAGAAAGAGAAGAAAGAAAAGAAGGAGAAGAAGGAGAAGAAAGAGAAGAAAGAGAAGAAAGAGAAGAAGGAGAAGAAGGAGAAGAAAGAGAAAAAGGAGAAGAAGGAAAAGAAAGAGAAGAAGGAGAAGAAGGAGAAGAAAATTAGAGAATAGCAGAATTATTTATAGAATAGAGCCAATCCCGCTGTTTAAAACTACGACTACAAAACTAATTTGAACTGCTATACTACTACGTTTTATTTTACATCTAATTGCTAAGCGTGAAGCCTCGGGAACGGGTGAATGACCGTTCCGTTTATGTAACAGCACCACTGGTGCGTGGATTTTCCGAGCATATCGTCGAAAGCTAAGTTTTCATCTTTATTGGCAAACCCGGTAAAATCGCTCGTTCGCGACCCGTGCTCGACAAATTGCGATTGACTGAAATCACCCAGACCATCTAAAACTAACACAGGTTCGTCCTGTAAACCGCGCGATTTGATTTCGGATTGAATTTTCGCGGTAAATTCGGCGCTAGAAAATCCAGTTTTGATGGCAATTTTCGCTTTCCCTTCGTCGATGGGCGTTTGCGTCTGGGCGAAACCGGGCAAGTGCGGCAAAGCGCCTCGCATGCCGCCTTTCCGGTTTTTACACTCGTCTTCGGTTTCGTCCGAAGAGCAAATGGCGATTCTTGGTGCTGGAGAAGTAAATGGCTTGAACCCTGCGTTGACTCTGTTTTCAAAATAGGACGCTTCGCGAATAGGAATGGGTAAATTACCGAACGTTCTCGGTAACGCCCAGTGGTCGATTGGGCAGACGAACGGAATCGTCATCGCGCCCATGGTGCAATTGACCAACAGATTGAAGTGTCTGTGACATCCGCATATGAACTGGGGCATGATCAACGCTCGGTCTAACATCTTTGCAATAGCCACGGCGTCGCGGACGCGCGCGAGTTGCCAACGCAAACCGTTCATGTGACCGATTGGAATTTCGCCTTTCGGGGTCGTTATGGATTCGTTGACGGATTTTTCCAACCAATCCGGTATGGACATGCGCACGATGAGCGTCTTCAAATCATTCTCTTTGCTCAGGTCTTCTTCTTCTTCTTCTTTTTCTTCAAACACAACAGGATCTTTGACCTTTGATTTCGCACTACTACCACCATGATTGGCGCCAAGGTCTTTGTTATACATAGACGAGCCTAAAAAGTACGGTTTCTTATCTGCCCACATGCCGGCTTCGCGAAAGCGCCAAATTTTGCCTTGCGCGCCATCGTACACGTACGTGTTGTGAACACCGTAAGGAACAATCGAACGTTTCGAGTAGTCTTTACCCATGAAGAAAACCATTCCGTTGGAGAACAAACTCGTCGGTAGCTTTGCCACGCGCAACGAACCAGACGTACCTCCGTATGAATACAACGGACGCAAACCTCTCTTGTAATCCTCCGCGAACGCGACGAAATCGGGAGGATATTTTTCGCAAAAGAACCCATCGTTCGCATTTCCCTTCACAATTTTCATCGCATCGAGCGTCACTGGTTCGCACAAGCCTTCTTTATCTCTCGGCACAAAATCTGGGTCCATGACGGTCATTTTTGGTTTCGAAGGATCGTACGTTTTATCCGGCCTTCTGAAGTAATCATCCGGATGTCGATTGTCCGCAGTTGGTTTATCGAACGCGCGACACATCGAACTCTTCTCGCCAACATCAGTCAGTTTCTTACAATACCCAGGCAACGATTTCCGTTGTAACCACCTCGACCGCGTGATTGCGTTGAAATGGTGCTGGTCGTTCGCGAAGGACAACTTTTTCCCGGCTTCCATCCCGTGCTTCCAATCTTTCACGAATCTCAGAGATTCCAACGTCGCTCGCAACAACAGCATGCCCGTGTTATACTCGGCTAGATACGGCCACGGGAGTTGCGTGAACGGGTCTCGAAAATGTTCCCACTTTGTAAACACGGTCGTCGTCAACTGCGGAAAATTCAACTTTCTGTGCAAGTCGATTTCGTCTTGATCGATTAAATCGCCCCGAAAGTCAAACACGCAGTCGGCCGAGACGGCGATGTCGACTTTACCTAAGTTTCCAGTGTTAAAATACGGCATCGGATCGCGCACCCACGTGACGTCCGCATCGGAGATCAACAAGTCGTATCCATTCAACAAGAAAGTTTCGATGATTTGTATCTTCACGTTCATCAACGCGTAAAAGGATTCCTTCACTTCTCGAAAGCCGCCGGATAGGGAATGCCCTAATTTACTCTTGTCCAACAAGTGACCGCCGGGCACGCACGCGAACTCATCGTTATCGTCATCATCATCACCACCGCTCTCGCGTCGATGCTTCCTTCTCTTCTCCAACTCTTTTTCGCACCACGTGTGCAACGCCTCGTCTAAACTCACGACCACAATCTTCTTAATATTCGCTCTTACGCTGTACGTCAGCCAATTATCCACCAACGTCACCAACTCCACCGTCGCAAACGTCACGTGCAACGGCCTCTCCGTCCCCAATTCTACTTTTTCCATCGTATACGGCGGATGCTTCTTCCTCAATCCTTTCAAATCTAAAATTTTATCTAAACTTATATATCTTTTCGTCTGCTCGGAGTGCGCCGTGTCTTCGTCGTCCTCGTCCACGTACGGGTGCGGCAACGAACCGTCGAACAACTCTCGTCTGCGTTTAGCCCACAAATCTGTCGAATCGTCCTCGTTAGATTTATATAAAGGATGATCTTTTACGGTAGGTTCGTTCAAAGAGCCGGAAAAGAATACTAAGTTTCGATTGATTGCGCTCGATGATGATGATGGCGTCGTGAGCGTATCCGACCTTTCTCTTCTCATCGCATCATCTGGTGGCGGCATGCTCGGCGCCACCGGAGGTGGAGGTGGCGCGCTCGGATCCGCAGGTGGCATCGGTGAGCTCGGTCGTTCGTACACTTCCGGTTCTTCCTTAAAATCTTCCTCTGAACGCCTTTGTGCGCTGTTGTAGACATTAGTATTAAACCGGGAAACATCGAGGATTTCTTCGTCTAAATCTTTCGCCAAATGTATCAGCGATTCCGCGGCGAAGTGTCGCGCTTCTTTCACCGAATAACGGAACTTACGAATGGAAGATGCGGCGAGAAAGAGGAAGAGGAAGAGGCAGAGTAAACGGCGGATGACGCGAAGGCGACGCTGCCTCGGTTCCATGATTGTTGCCTCTCGAGATGGAATTACAGAGAGAGAGAGTTTCCTTTTTTGTGCGTTTTTGTGAACCATCCGACGATGTGATTTTGCGTTAGTATTGCACGTAGGGGTGTTTTTGTTTCTCTCGTTTTGCACACAAAATAGATCTAATAATCAACCAGCGTTGTTGTGATCCAGATAAAAGGGATGAGAGCCATATCACATATCTCCTTCTGCTTCCCATCCCATATCTTCTTCTTCTTCTTCTTCTTCTTCTTCGTCTTCACTGTCACTGTAGTCTTCTTCGTCTTCATTGACACTGTCGTCTTCTTCGTTGTACACGCCGTTATTATAATCTGGGCACCCTTTAGACCTAGCGTATTGATAACAGTCCATGTGGTTAAACTTCAACGCTTGTTTGCAAACGTGAATGTTCAAAGGGATGTGCATTTCTTCGTGAAGGAATCGAAGACACTCCAAGCACCCACCCCGCGCAGCGGCTACGCATATCGCTGGAGCCCGACCTCTTTCATTAAAAAAACCTCTTTCAAAGCAGTATTTGAGCATTTCTAAATTTCCTGCTCTTGCTGCCTCCACGGGTGTCGTCCAGTACCATCTGCACCGCTTCACCTCTCTCGCCCATTTGAGTAAAGCAAGATTGTTCGTTCTCGCAACGAGACTACAGAAGTGTGTTTGAGTGGGCAGTCTACTCCCTAAAGTTTCTTCCGAATCCTCCAAAAACGGGTAGCGTTCCCACGCCATTTCCAACGTCGACACGGATGAAAACTCTTCAACTCTGAAGCGTTTCTCCGACATTTCAATCTTTGCTCTTCGTATCGCCGCTCGACTCTCTTTATTCACGAAGTGAAAAAGTTTAAGATCCACATCGTTCAACTTCGTCAACACGTGTTTCTCCAACACGTCTCTGCACTCGCCTTCCTCCGTGAACAGTTTCCAAAGAGGCGTCGTTCTGTCTTCTTCCACGAAACGCGCCTCGAGCTCGGTCACTCTTTGCGACAGCGTTTCAATCTTCTTCTCCAACAACAACAAATACTCCTCGTCGCTTCTCATTTCTCTTTCGTGTATTTTATTAATCTTTGACTTTGACAAAAAACGAGCGAGCGTTTTTAATAAAAAAAAAGAAGAAGAAAATTCAAACAAACAACCCACACAAAAAATTTTTAAAATCACACATCATCATGCCACCTAAGAAACCCTCCGGACCCGGAGGAGGCTCTGGTAAACGACGCCCATCCGCGTACATCGTCTTCACGACCGAAAACCGAGAGTCGGCGAAAAAAGAACTGAACGAAAAAGGCAACTTAAAACCCGGGATGGGAGACATTGCGAAATTAATATCCGGGAGATGGAAGAATCTCACCGAGGAGGAGAAGCAAAAGTTTAAAGAAAAGTGCGAGAAAGAATTCGACGAGAAAGAGGAACGGGAGAGGAACGAGAGAGCGGATGAGAAGAAAGATGTCGAGGATAAAGATAAGAAGGACGATGATGATGATGAGGATGAGGAGGACTTGCCAAAAGAAGACGGGATGACGGAGGCGGAAAGATTGGTGCAACAAACGCAAATGCAATCGATGATGAATCAAGACAAGGATGGGAACTCGTTGAGTTTGCCACTTTCGCGGGTGAAAAGAATTATGAAATTGGACAAATCGGTGAAAGTTGCCTCCGGGGACGCGACGAAGTTAATCACCAAAGCCACGGAGTTATTTTGCGAGATGCTGACGCAAAGCGCGTTAGGGAGCATGAAACTCGGGAAACGGAAAACGATTAAATATTTGGACGTGGAACGCGCGGTGTTGAAGAAGCAAAAGTTTGATTTTTTGCACGACCACGTAAGCGCGATGAAACCGAAAGAAGGAGAGCCGAAAAAGATGACGGAGAAAGACGTGGAGGTGGCGGACGAGGACGGAGAGAATAAGAAAGAGGTGGAAACGCACGGGAGTAAGAAGATTTCGGACTTTTTTTCCAAGAAGACTGAAGAAAAGGAAAACGAAGAAGTCGCCTAGAGTATTGAACCAAAGTATTATACGAACACACACACACACACGCACCCTTTTGTTGTCAATCGCATCATGCAATCAATAGAAACATGCTATACACGATACTATGAGACGCACGTTTGTATTATTATTATTATTGAAAGTTTTCTTTCTTCTTTTATATGCAACTTTCTTCATTCATGCGTTGAAAACCCTTCCTTTCCTTTCTTTTTGTCCGTGTCAACTCGCTGCATCGCAATTCGCTCTCTCTTTCTCTCTCTTTCTTTCTCTCTCTCTCTCTCTCTCTACTAAAATCATATTTATAAAACAAGCTATCTATGCGATACTTCAAGGCAACTCGTCGTAAACGCCTTCGATTCTGCGCGCGCCTGCGTTTCTAGCCACGTGCGCCCAATACCTCGCCTCCTTCGGGTCTGCGTTACATCCGTACCCTTCCAACATCATCTGCGACACCAGCGCGGCTTGGTTCGGATCACCTCTCTTCGCTTGCTTCAACGCGTCCATAAACCACCGACAACATGCGTCCTCCGCCACCGAGGACAACTTCCCCGAGTGCAACGGTTCCATCGTCTCGTTCACCGCGTACGCTCGCATCGAGTGCGAGTCCGTGTGCACGTCGTCCCCCTCGTCCTCCTCGTCGCTATTCTCTTCCTCCGAGTCCGTTTCCTCGTCCGAATCGCTCATCATCGCCACGTCTCCTCCTCCTTTCTCTTTATTGTTGTTGTTGTTGTTGTTGTTAGTATTATCTTTGCTACTATTATTTTTATTCTTCCTATTCGTTTTTTTCAACAGCCGCTCTTTTTGCGTCTGGTGGCAGTTGTCGCAAATGTCGTAATCTTCGCACACGTCGCAGCACCATCTTTTCCTTAAAATCGGTATCTCGCCGCATATATCGCACGAGTATTGCAACGATTTCCGTCGGATGGACGGTTCGTACATCGCTAGACTCCTTCTTTCTATCTCTATCTGCTCTTATTAGAGAAGAGAAAAAGAAGAGCGTTTTTCCAGAACCTTTTTGATAAGAATTCCCAAACAATAAACACCCGAACAAATACTCACCGCAAAACGACGACTCCGCGCGTTCTCGAAAGTGTGGGCCTCTTTCCTCCTTTTCTGTTGTTAAAGCTCTTCTCGTATTTCTCGTTCCTTCGTTCGTTCGAGAGAGTTGATTAAGAGAGCTACTAATGAGAGTAGTAAAACTGAAGAGATTTCTCTAGAAAGATCTCTCTTTTCTCTCGTCCTTTCTCGCGTTTTTTTTCCAAGTGGCCGCCAAACAGAAAATCGAGAGATTTTTTTTTTCATTTGCAGGCAAAAAACGACACACATGCGGATCTCACGCATCTCCACTCTTTTTCTTTAACAACAACAACACATATTATATATACACAAACACACACAAACGCGCTCTTTTTCTCTCTCTCGATGACGACGAGAACACCAACAAAAGGAGGAGGAATGTGTTTTGTAGCCTTCGCTTTCTTTTCGAAGTGTACGTCTTCGGTGCAGAAAACGATGTATCTCGTTCGGGAAATCGTGTTCGAACGAAACGGTTTTTTTCACTTTTCGTTCTGAGATCTGAAACTCTGATCACGCCGTGGTTGTTGGCTGCTGTTTCGCTGTTTCATTGAACAACAACAACAACAACACATAAAAGATGCACACGAGCAGATTGTTTATGTTGTCGTTGTTCTCGATTTTGACGACACAGAGGAACTATTTCTTCGCATCCGCGCGGTATAGTTATTACACCGGGCGCTCGGTGAACAGATCTTTCGTCGTGAGCGAGTACGCGTTTTCTCGAGAAGAGTGCGAACGAAACGTGTTTTTCATGGATGATTTTGATAGAAACAACGACAACAACAACAGCAGCAGCAGTAGCATCGACGACGACGACGACGAGACCAATCGAACGATATCGTCGTCGTCGTTTGGGACGCTCGGTCGTTTTTGGCCGCCGAAGGAAAGCGTCGACGAGAAGGATGATTCTTTGTATCACAAACGGTGGTGCTCGGAAGGCACATCGGGCGTGACGTTTTCGTCAAAAACGAAGGAGTACGTTTCCTCCTTCTCCTCCTCCTCCTTCTTCTCCTCGACGAGGACGAAGTCGAACTCGACGATGGATGTAATATTCGATGCTAAATCGCGCGCGAGCGAGGCGAAAGCGTTTAGCGTTGAGTTTTGGATCACCCCTCGTTTACAAAAACTCGATGGTTTCACCGGTCGGCATTTCACTCCTTTCTTTACGCTGGAAACGCCAAAAAAAAACGAGACGTTTAACCCGTACGCCTGGACGAGCGCGTTCGATTGCACGGATGAGTTTGATTTTGCGCTTTATATTGGGACTGATTTTAGCGTCGGGTTTCGGTCGCGCGAGCCGATTGCAATTTATCCAACTTTAGTGGCAGAGACGTGCGCTTCGGTAATCACAAAACCAAGCGCGTTTGTAGCGAACGCTTTGAATCATTTCGTTCTGACGGCATCGTTTTCGGACGACGACGAGGAAAACGCGCTCGGAAAAAATCGAATCTCGTGTTACGCGAACGGGACAAAAATCGTAGACGAGGTCATCGGAGACGTTTTAGTCGACGATAACGGTAAGAGAAAGTTTCCATTCGCAAACGCGTGGCGAGAAACGTCCGCGCCGTATTTCGGAAGCACGAGCGCGAATAACGCGCACGACTCGAGTGACGATACTTGGGAATGGACAAACACCGTGCACGCGTTTGCCATGTACGACAAAAAAATAAGCGACGAAGAGATTACGCTCAATTTTCACGCTGGATTACCGAACGCGGCACCGCTGGCAGTGGATGTAAACGTTACGATCAATGAAGACGTAAAAGAGGCGAAAATCGTGCTTCAATATGCGGACGATGATTATTACAACGCGACGATAACACCGACGAGTGGTAGCGCGTTGAATCATACAATTTCATCAGTAAAGCATGCCTTCTCGATACTCACTTTACCGAAGATAGGCGTTCTGAAAGCCATACCGATAGGAGATGCTAACAACGATGATACTAACTATACTAATGGTGATGATGCTGACAGTAGTATGCAAACCGCCGACGAGGCCGCGGCGATACCGGTCACGCGCGTTCCTTTTAAATGTTTCGGCAACGCCGTATTTTATACGCCCGAACCAAACGACCATTCATGGATACACGATAGTAATGAACTAACGACGTTGGAGTTATATGCAAGCTTTTCTTTCAAAGCAACAGAAACATCTTTACTGAATGAATTTGAGACCGTAGACTCTTTGAACCAAGGTTTGGTTTCAATTTTCGTTTCTCCCGTGAACGATGCTCCGTCGGGCGTCTTTCACGTCGTCGAGTATTTTGGACGCGAAGAAGGAAAATCGTTTCAAATCGAGTTTCGAGACGATGATGAGTACATCTCAAAGATTGAAGTGTCAAGAATGCCAACGATCGGGAAGGTTAGACTGTCGAGCGCTTCCTCGTCTCCAGAGAATACGAAAACGTTGAATCTTGGAGATATCATCGATGTCACATCCGAAGCCGAATCGCTCACGTATCGATTAGATGACGTCGTAAACTTCGTTCCTTCAATAATCGAAGAAAAGAAAGAGTATTTATCCGATTTTTTCTCGTATTACGTGTACGATAAATACGACGAAAAAGCGGTAAACGAAACCAAAGTGGAGTTTCGAGTACAGTCGCCCGTTCGACGGATGCCTCCTTCTTCCTTCTCTTCGGTCAAGGAAACGAAAGAAAATGTGCCCCTCGAGTTTACCATAGACGTTTTACGATTGGACTGTAAAGATAACGCAACAGAGGCTATTGTTGAAACTTTGCCTACGAACGGAACGGTGTACTTGATACGTACACCTGCAATCTCGACGTCTTCGGTAGTCGCCGAGGAAGATAAAAGAAAGACGCCGCTGAAAGAAAACGACGTCGTTCGACTCGAGCACACGTACATGATTACGACGACAGAAGATGCTGAAGGGCAAGATGGCATAGAGCGATGCGTCGCATTTGCAAATTTGCTGTTCGTTCCGGATGATTTCTACTTTAATGCGCCAAATGTTGATATTTTCGGCGACGCGGTGAGTACGACGACTCGATACGCTTCTCTTCGTCCTCCGCTGCTGCTCTCGTTCAGCGCGAGAGATATTTTGGATGGATGGATAGTTCCATCGGTATTGAACGTCTCGTTCACAGTCACGGCAGACGTTCCGCACGCGCCTGCAAAGTTTCGGAACATTTCCATGGACGCGAGTGCATCCGCTCTTCCTCCTTCTCCTTCTCCTTCGTACTTACTCAGAGTCGATTCGAACGAGACGCATATCAATGATTCATCGTCGACGTTTCTTCTGCCTACTGGAGGGTACTTGAAGTTTTATAAAGCGTTCGAATACGATTTATATCCAGATTATGACTCGGTGTTTGGTGTTGCCGTGACAATAAAATCGATAAACCCGAGCAACGCAGCCTTTCTCGCCAACGTCAGCGTAGCCTTCCCGTCTGAACACGAAGACGCGGTAAAGTTGAACACCTCTTCGATTGTCGTCACGAAATGGTTACGTAACCAGATCAGAATTGCCGGTCCACCGAGCGCAGTTCGCGATATTTTCTTCCATTATGTACTATACGACGCCAAAACGATGAAAAAGACACCCAGAGTTGTGCGCGACACGCTCGAACTCACTCTCGAGTACGGTTTCGTCAAATTGTACAACGCGAAGAAAATGAACGAGACCATCAACGCGAAATACGATTGGAAACACGATTCGTGCAGAATCCAACAACAAGAAACAACACCATCGAACGCAACGAAACCGTGCACAAGCATCGCGCACGTAAACATCGAAGCTATCGCGTACCCGTCCTCGTACGACTCTCTGACACAGGAAACGTCCGCGAAAGACTCCAACGCCGTTTCCCAAAAATCCTTATTTATCTCTGGCCTCTTCCAAGGTGCCGTAGCCGGCATCGTTTTACTTGGTCTCTGGAAATACCTTTTCAAAAAGCTTCTCAGTGCAACCAAGTGGCTGTTTTGTTGCCTCTTCTGTTGCCGTTTGCGTCCGCCGCCGTCTGCTTCCGAACGAAGACGAAGCCGAAGAAGCCGACGCCCAACAAATCGAAAAGAAGCCGACTCCGACTCCGACTCCGACTCCGACTCAAACCCGGTTTGATGATCGTGTTTACAGTGTTTCCACGATGTACTGCTGTATTGATATTGGGTGAGTGCTCTTAGTTAAAGAGGAATCATCTACGTTTTATTATTTATGAACATTTTACTACATATCCTCGTATTTTTTCTAATCACGAAAATATCTCAAGCCTTTTTCTGACACAGAAAGACGAGAAGGAAGAATTTTTCACTCAGAGGCGAAACCAAAAGCAATCGGACATTCTCTTCAGTTAAACGGCACGGTTGTTACGCGTGTTCAGTAATTCAAATCCGATAAAAAACAGTCTCACACCATGGTTAAGGTACGCGACCGTTACGTTCTCCTGTTTACGCGACTCGTTTAACTTCGCGACGCACATCCATCTCCAAAGAGATGGCATTTTTTTCTTGCATTTTCTCTTCGCGTCTTGAGCACTTTTGTGTGACCCAATACGCGAAATTTATCGAAATCCACCTTGAAACTGACCGATGCGACCTCTCTCTCCGAACAGTTTACCATCGACGACATGCGTCGTCAAATGGACAAAGTCCACAACATCCGTAACATGTCTGTTATTGCTCACGTTGATCACGTACGTGTTTGATTTATTATAGAAATTTGTCCGATTTTCTCCGATTTCGCGATGTCGCCGCCGCACCAAGAAATGGGTTTATTCTTTTCTCTGAGCATCCTCCTCTTCAACATTCTTTCAACGAGGAAGGGCGCACGCGACGCGATTTCTCCTCTTTTTTACTAACTCTCTTTCTATAAACAGGGCAAATCCACATTGACGGATTCCTTGGTCGCGGCGGCGGGTATTATCGCGCAAGAAAACGCCGGCGATGCGCGTTTGACGGATACTCGTCAAGACGAGCAAGATCGTTGCATCACGATCAAATCGACCGGCATCTCTTTGTTTTACAAAGTTTCCGACGAAGATTTGGCGCGCATCCCGAAGGACGTCCCGAGAGACGGCAACGACTACTTGATCAACCTGATTGATTCCCCGGGCCACGTTGATTTCTCTTCTGAAGTTACCGCCGCTTTGCGCATCACCGACGGCGCCTTGGTCGTCGTCGATTGCGTGGAAGGCGTTTGCGTGCAAACGGAAACTGTGTTGAGACAAGCGTTGGGCGAGCGTATTAAACCGGTAATGACGGTGAATAAGCTCGACAGATGCTTTTTGGAACTCATGTTGGATGGCGAAGAAGCGTACCAAAACTTTTGCAGAGTTATCGAAAACGCGAACATCGTCATGGCGACGTACACCGATGAAGCCTTGGGCGATGTTTGCGTCTCTCCGGAGAAGGGTACCGTCTGCTTTTCCGCTGGTTTACACAACTGGGCGTTTACGTTGACCGTCTTCGCCAAGATGTACGCCGCGAAGTTTGGCATCGAGCAAGAGCGCATGATGGGCAAGCTCTGGGGCGACAACTTCTTCGACCCGAAGGAGAAGAAGTGGACAAACAAGCACACCGGCGCCAAGACTTGCATGAGAGCCTTCGTCCAGTTTTGCTACGAGCCGATCAGACGCGTCATTGATGCCGCCATGAACGACAACAAGGACGTATTGTTCCCGATGCTTGAAAAGTTGCAAGTCAAGGACAAGTTGAAGCCGCAAGACTTGGACTTGATGGGTAAACCGCTCATGAAGAGAGTCATGCAAACGTGGTTGCCGGCCGACGTTGCGTTGCTTGAGATGATTATCTACTACTTGCCGTCGCCTGCGACTGCTCAAAAGTACCGCGCGGACACTTTGTACGAAGGCCCGCTCGACGACAAATACGCCGAAGGTATCCGCACTTGCGACTCCAAGGGTCCGCTCATGTTGTACATCTCCAAGATGATTCCGACTGCTGATAAGGGTCGATTCTTGGCGTTCGGCCGTGTTTTCTCCGGTACCGTCAGAACGGGCCAAAAGGTTCGAATCTTGGGTCCGCACTACGTGCCGGGTGAGAAGAAAGATTTGTACGTCAAGTCTATCCAAAGAACGGTCTTGTGCATGGGTCGTCGTCAAGATTCTATCGATGATGTTCCGGCTGGTAACACCGTCGCGTGCGTTGGTTTGGATCAATTCATCCAAAAGAACGCCACGATTACGGATGAAGCCGAAGTTGAAGCGCACACCATCAAGGCTATGAAGTTCTCCGTCTCCCCGGTCGTCCGCGTCGCGGTTGAATGCAAGAACTCTCAAGATTTACCGAAATTGGTCGAAGGCTTGAAGAGATTGTCCAAGTCTGACCCGATGGTCCAGTGCTCGATCGAAGAGTCGGGCGAACACATTGTTGCTGGCGCCGGTGAATTGCACTTGGAAATTTGCTTGAAGGATTTGCAAGAAGATTTCATGGGCGGCGCGGAGATTCGCATCTCCGATCCGGTTGTTTCCTACAGAGAAACGGTTTTGGGCACCTCCGACCACATGGTCATGTCCAAGTCCCCGAACAAGCACAACCGCTTGTACTTCCAAGCTACGCCTTTGGAAGACGGATTATCCGAGGCTATTGACAACGGAGACGTGACGCCGAGAGATGAAGTCAAGGCGAGAGGTCGCCTCTTAGCGGAAAAGTTCAACTGGGATAAAGATTTGTCCAAGAAGATCTGGTGCTTTGGTCCGGACACCACTGGTCCGAACTTGATCGTCGACATGTGTAAAGGGGTTCAGTACGTGAACGAAATTAAGGATTCGTGCGTCGCTGCCTTCCAATGGGCGACGAAAGAAGGTGTGATGGCTGAAGAAAACATGCGCGGCATCAAGTTTGAAATTCACGACGTCGTCTTGCACGCGGATGCCATCCACAGAGGTGGCGGCCAAATCATCCCGACGTGCCGTAGAGTCTTATACGCTGCGTGCCTCACCGCGCAACCGCGCTTGTACGAGCCGGTCTATTTGGTTGAAATCCAAGCGCCGGAACAAGCGTTGGGTGGCATCTACTCCACCGTTACGCAAAAGAGAGGTATGGTCGTCGAAGAAACGCAACGCCCGGGTACGCCGATTTACAACATCAAGGCGTACTTGCCGGTCATGGAATCCTTCGGTTTCACCGGTACCTTGCGTGCCGCGACTGGTGGCCAAGCCTTCCCGCAGTGCGTGTTTGATCACTGGGACATGTTGGGTTCCGATCCGCTCGACCCGACCACCCAAGCTGGTAAGCTCATCGGCGACATCCGTAAGAGAAAAGGTCTCAAGGACACCATCCCGCCGTTGGGTGACTATGAAGACAGACTCTAAACGACGACGACGGTGTCTTCTGGTAAAATAGTATCACATTAGAGAGAGGAAGTATACTAAGACGGAGAGAAAGAGTGAGTGAAGGGAATTCACACCACAAAGATAATTTTAATAATTACTATATTAATACAAATTTATTCAATTGATGATGATGCGGAGCATTTTCTGGGCTCGACTTTACCGCTATGACGAACCGCGCCGCAGCCGTTATTACTATTTTTCATCTTCTCTTCGCACAGCTGTCGCCGCACGATGGCTAACTTCACGCTCAGCTCTTCCTCGTGCCGCTCAATCTCTCGCAAGTGCTTTATCAGCGCGTGTATTTTATGCTCTTTGTTAAACAAGTTGCTATTACTATTCGTGCTCCTCTTTCCTGTTCGGCTCCTGGAGGAAAAGGAAAACAACGCTTTCGCCGCGACGCGAAAGGTTAAACGAACGACGAATATAACGAACGATTCCAGACGTTCAAAAGAGAGCATAATAACAACGATGATCTACTAATTATATCTGTGTTTGTTTATTAAATTACATACGGCCTGATTGATGATGATGATGATGATGACTATTAGTTATAAATACCAACATTTTTTTTGCGTTGACTTTTTGTTTGACTAAAATTCTTTTCGTCTTCGCAAACTCGAAAACAAATCAAACTTTTGAAAGCCGAAATAGCCTCCGAACACCAAAGCGTCGCGCATGATCACCTCGTCCGCTTCACACGCGTGGTGATCTCTCCACAGCTCTAAGACTAAGCACGCTTCGTAGTGCACCAACGCACCAGCGACGACCATGATGTGAAAGATATTGTGACCGCACCCGAACACGTCGAATCTCCCCGGCCAATACTTCTCCGGAATCTTCAACGCGTAACAATACGCTCCGGAGCAGTAGCAGAAACCCATGAGTAACTCTAACCAAAAACCGTGCCAAATTGGCGTTGGTACAACTTTCCAAACGAAGAAAACGTTGTGAAACCAAGGAAAGAAACCAAACGACGCCAACGCGGTGAACAACGCCGCTCGAATTGGCGTCCACGAAGGTTTTTGGAACCTCGGTAAAATCGTCGGTATTAAAGCCGCGACGCCTAAACAGGTCACGCACGATAAATAAAAGTCCCTCAATTCCGGTAAACAATAAAACGAATAATATACGACCGGGTAAAACGACGCGACGATCAAAATCGCAATCCCTAGATAATCCACTTTCCACATCCGCGTGGACACTTGATGCGAAATGTTGCAACACGTGTGACAACACGTGGAACATCCCAAACAGAGTATAGCGCCCAATAAAAACACGCGCATGGGCCATCGAGGGACTTTATTCAATCTCTCGACGTCTTTTGGGATTTCGTCGAGAACATTTTGCACCTCTTTCAAAGCTTCGGTAACTTTTGCAAACGCCGGATCGTTCGTGTCCTCTTTCTCTTCGCGCCTTTGAGGGTCCTCTTCTCGTTCTCGTTGTTGTTTTTGTTGGTGCTTTTTTTTCTCTCGGTTGCTATACGATTGGTGTTTCCGCAACGACCGTCTCGCTTCTTGTATAAACATCGCCGTTTCTCTCTTCAACTCTTTAAACGGTCTGTCTTCCTCCCGGCGTAAATGCTCGCGTAAATTCTTCGACGCGCTCAATATCGAGTCAATCGAGCGTTCCATCTCTTTCGTTTCGATATCGTCTTTTTCGAAAGTCGGCAACGGCGTTTTTTTCTCGTCGTCGTCCTCGTCCTTATTCGTCGTCGCGCTACTACTCCTGCTAATCTTCTCCCTGACGAAGCTCTTCCTCGCCTCTCGCAACCCTTCGTCCACCATGACGACTTTCTCTCGCCACTTTTGCGTCATTTGTAACCCCAACACTCTCTCCGCGCTCGCTCCCGTCACCCACGTCTCTGGTATCATTTGCACTCGTTCCGGTTCTTTCACGTTGACTAAAAACGTAAAGAAAAAAATCATCCCAATCAAATGCGTCCAAATGTTTGTCGTTTCGTTGTGTTTTTTAAACACCGACCTGAGTGCATCCTTGAACGTATTTCTCGTCCGGTACCCGCTCAAAATGTACTTGTTATGAATGGCATACAACGGCGCGTCTATTTTCATACACGTCGGGCAATCCGCGCAAAGCCATTTCCGATATCTCGCTTCCGGGCACGGCGCGGCGTACGGACCGAAAAGAAACGGTTCGTGCTCTTCTTGAAAACGCTCGTCGCGATCGAGCTGTAAAGATTTTTGCGTTTGAATCTCGTATTTTGAGGTTGTTTTTGTTTTTGTTTCTGTCCTTGTCTTTCTTCCGCAAATGGGTTGTTCTTTCGCCAATACCTCCTTTTGTGGTTGTTGTTGTTGTTCCTTCGATTTGGACTTGGACTTTTTCGTTGTCTTCTTCATCTTCGTAAAACCAAAGTTTTCTTCTTCTTCTTCTCTTGAGAAAGATGTCGTCGTTTTCGTCTGAATCGCATTATTTCGTCCTCGTCGTCTCGTCGTCACCATTATTATTATTCTTTCCTTCTTTGACCACCTCTGTTATTATTGCGCTCTCGTTCTCGCGTATATAAATCTAAAATTATTCCAATTTCTTCCCCTAACTTATTTAAAGAAGAAAAGAAAAGAAAGAAGAAGAAGAAGAGAATCTCTCTCTCACGCACAAAAAGTCCTCCCGCTTTTTCGAAACAAACTTTTGCCAAATCGTCTGGTTCCCAAATCTGGTTATATATATGTATATGCGTATATATACTCACTGACAACGTATTTATAACGCACTCTGTGACGACTTTATGTGTGTGTGTATATATTTGTGATGAAATGAAAAAAAAACCCACATGATTTTCAACAAGAGAAAAAGAAGAAGCAAAAAACATAGTCTTAATTCTTAAAATTCCAATCTATCACAATCTTCAGATAACGTGGGAGAATTGGGTAACCAGGAGCTATAATTGGGTCATCATTAATAAGCCCATATGTAGCATTAACGTATGCTAAACTTATGTCAACACGTTGTATCCGGGCCATAGCAAAGGGATCTACTTGAAGGTAGTTTCCATACTTATTAGAGCTCTGAATAAACATATGATTCACCATCGGTAAATACCCTCTTGCATAGTAGTCCGAGAAATACCAGGCATCAACTCCCATTTCTATTCCAACCTTCTTCTTGAACAACCGAAACTTAAATGCTACGTTGGATTGTAAAACCCATTCAGGTAGGCTATAAATTGAGTCTTGGCTGCTAATTTGATAAAGAACCCTGGAGTGACTTTTTACCACCTTTCCCTCATATTTATAACTTGAAGTGATTTCAAATTATCCAAATCAACTAAAAACTCTAGTCTTTCTTCAGTTGAAGCATCATTAATTATTATTACCGAAAACTCAGCATCTAATGTCGAAACTTCAGAGTTAATGTTCTCTAGAAGCTTAAAAACTGATTGCCAATCATTATAAACTGGAATTAAAATTTTTATTTTTTTCATTTATATCCAATACAAATGTTATCTATACATGTAAATTTAGATAGCGAGTTTAGTTTATCTTTTGTAATAATC